>Ga0247609_10001047_pt1 | contig 34684 bp, 20 predicted proteins | sample 172DNAGHGlowgp2_FD_193487 | JGI IMG/M metagenome (GOLD analysis project Ga0247609, IMG submission 193487) | Sheep rumen microbial communities from Palmerston North, Manawatu-Wanganui, New Zealand - 1728 DNA GHGlow gp2 | ecosystem: Host-associated > Mammals > Digestive system > Stomach > Rumen ... | reverse complement strand
TCGACTACCTGAACAAAGGCGGACTCACCTATTCCGTCTCCCTCGATGGCAGTGAACCTCAGGTTGTCAACTTCAACCATAACCTCAACGAGGCTAAGGAAAACATCTATTCCGTGTTCTATCCCACTGTTGCCCGTCGTGTAGTTGAGTCGGTGGTGACACTGCCGTTCGATGCTTCTAAGAAGGAGCACATCTTGACGCTCAGCCCCAATGATCCAGCCATCGTCTTCGAGAAGATAGTCGTTGATGCAGGTGGCTATCAGCCCGAATTCCTGTTTGGCGAAGAATCGCCTAAAGTCAGAAAATAGAAGTATTTAAAAGAAGAAGAAATATGAAAAAGTCACTATTATTGCTCGTATTCATTATGCTGACAACGCTCATCCAGGCCCAGGACTTTCGTTTCGACGAGATGACCTACTCGCCCCAGAAAACCGTGTTTCGACTGTTTGCTCCTGCCGATGCTAAAACCGTCAAGGTGCGCATCTATAAGGAGGGCTTAGGGGGTAAGGCCCTCAAGACCATTCCAATGAAATATCAGGACGGCCTGTGGATGGCTGAAATACAGGGCGACCTGCAGGGTCGCTTCTACACCTTCGACATGGGTCGCGGCGAGTGTCCCGGCGTCTTTGCCAAGGCGGTAGGTGTCAATGGCAAACGTGCTGCCATCATCACCCTGTCCGATACCAACCCCGACGGGTGGACTACCGACCAGCGTCCAGTCTGCAAGTCACCAGCTGACCTCGTCATCTACGAACTGCATCATCGCGACTTTTCTATTGCCCGTTCTGATGCCCAGCATCCGGGTAAGTTCCTGGCACTGACGGAGCCGTGGGCCATCGACCATCTGAAGTCGTTGGGTGTCAATGCCATCCATATCCTTCCCTCTTACGACTATGGCTCGGTGGACGAGACGCGCCTTGCTGACAACAAATACAACTGGGGCTACGACCCTGTCAACTACAACGTGCCGGAGGGTGGATATTCTACGGATCCCTATCGTCCTGATGTCCGCATCCGCGAGTTCAAGCAGATGGTTCAGGCCCTCCATCAGGCAGGCATCCGTGTCATCCTCGATGTGGTCTACAATCACACCTACGACATCGACCACTCCAATTTCCAGCGCACCTATCCGGATTATTATTATAGAGGTGAGAGGCAAGAGGTAAGAGGTAAGAGAATACCAGAAGCCACAGACATTTCTCTCACCTCTCATCTCTCACCTCTCACCTCTTACAGCAACGGCTCCGGTTGTGGCAACGAGACGGCCTCCGAACAGCCTATGATGCGTCGTTTCATGCTGGAGTCAGTAAAGTACTGGATTAACGAATACCACATTGACGGCTTCCGTTTCGACCTGATGGGCATCCACGATATCGAGACCATGAACCAGATTCGCCAGATGGTTGACACCATCGACCCCACCATCTTCATCTATGGCGAAGGGTGGAGTGCGGGCTCGTGTGCCTATCCTAACGAGCTGTTAGGTATGAAGGCGAATATCTCCAAGATGCCAGGCATTGCGGCGTTCTCTGACGAGATTCGCGATGCCCTGCGTGGTCCGTTCTCCGACGATACCAAGCCGGGCTGGTTGGGTGGCGTTCCTGAGGAGGAGTCGCTGAAGTTTGGCATCGTTGGTGCCATCCGTCATCCGCAGGTGAAGATGAAGAAGGTGAACTACAGCCAAAAGCCGTGGGCACAGGAACCCACTCAGATGATCAGCTATGTCTCGTGTCACGACGACATGTGTCTGGTGGATCGTCTCAAAGCCAGTATACCGAAAATCACCGAGGACGAACTCATTCGTCTCGATCTCTTGGCACAGACCGCCGTTTTCACCTCTCAGGGTGTTCCATTCATGCTCAGCGGCGAGGAGCTGTTGCGTACTAAGCAGGGCGTCCACAACTCGTTCGAGTCGCCGGACAGCATCAATCATCTCGATTGGTCGAATAAGGCGAAATATCCGCAGGTCTTTGAGTACTACAAAAACCTCATCGCTCTGCGCCGCCACCATCCGGCCTTCCGCTTGGGCTGTGCCGACCTCGTACGCAAACATTTGGAATTTCTGGATGCACCGAAAGGTGTCGTGGTCTTCCGGCTGAAAAACTATGCTGGACGCGACGCCTGGCGTAATATCATCGTCATCCTTAACGCCTCGACATCTGCCCACCAGATTACCATCCCCGCAGGCTCCTACACAGTTGTGTGCCGTGATGGCGTCATCAACGAGAACGGTCTTGACACCCTTTCAGGCACCGCAGCTGTCGTCTCTCCGCAGTCTGCCCTCATCCTGCACGACAACTGAGTTGCGTATTTTTCTCGCATTCTTTTTGGTGGTTTCGCGGAAAATGCTTACCTTTGCAGCGTCATAAGGTAAGTATATCTTAACCAACCATCAACTAGCGTATGGCGAAGAAAAGAAGGAAGAGTCAATGGAAAGTCCTGATGACAGCCCTGCTGCTCATGACACCCGCCGTGGTGACGGCGCAGAGAGAGCATTTTGTGTTTACCACGGCGTGGATGGCGCAGGCTCAGTTTGCGGGCTATTATGTGGCCTACGAAAAGGGATTCTACCAGAAGGAGGGGCTGGACGTTGAGATACAGCACCCAACACTGACCAGTTCGGCTCTGACACGACTGAAGTCGCAGGAATGCGATGCGGGTATGTTTTCGCTCATGTCGGCCATTGACTTTATTTCCCAGGGTTTTGCGTTGGTCAACATCTTCCAGGACTCCATGAACAGCAGCAATATGCTCATCTCCCGCTGGGACACGGACCCATTGAAGATGAAGGGTAAGAAGGTGGCCATCTTCAATTCCGACCCCAACTACCTTACTTTTATTATGGACCGCCGCGAGAAGACTCACTATGAGTGGGTGCGGTTCACCAGTGGTATCAACCTCTTCCTCAGCGGTGCTGTTGATGCCACAATGGTAGTTAGCTATAATGAATACTACCAGCTGATACAGTCCGGATTCAAGATGTCTGACGAGAGCATCTACCGGTTCTCCGACCACGACTATAACATCCAGGAGACAGGGGTCTATGTGAAGCGCGACTACTACTTGAAGCACCGCTCTGCATGTCAGAAATTTGCCAAGGCCAGTCGTCAGGGATGGGAATGGGCCGCCAAGCATCCGGAAGAGGCACTCGACATTGTGATGAAATATGTGCGCCGAAATAATTCTCCCACCAATCACCTGATGCAACGGATGATGCTGGAGGAATGTCTGCGGCTGCAAATCAACAAAGACACTGGCAAGCGGGAATTCCGTGTGCGTCGTGACATGGTGGAGAAGGCTTCACGCATGATGACAGAGTGTGGACTGATAGCCCGTCCGGTAACATATAAAGAAATCATGGGCTTATGAGGTGGTTGATAAGGTTTGTACGCAGTTCGCTGTCCAGAAGACTGAGCTTCTGGGTGGTTGTTCTTGTGGCAGCCATCTTCACCGCCGCCTTTGGTCTGATGTTCTCCGAAACACGCGAAGTGGTGCGCGAAGAGGCCTGGGACAAAGCTACGAAGACCATCGAGGGTGCCGTGCTCCACATTGATAATACCCTGCACCGTGCCGAAGTCGCCGCCAACAACATGCTGGTGGTCATCGAAAATCATCTTGACGAACCTGACATGATGTTCGACCTGAGCCGTCAGGTGTTGGAGAGCAACCCTGACCTGACAGGTTGCAGCATCTCGTTCGAACCTTATTATTTTAAGGAGAAAGGCCGTTATTTCTCGGCCTATTCTTATAATAATGGCGACTCCATCCAGACCGAACAGGAAGGAACGGACAATTACCAGTACCACTGCATGGACTGGTATCTGATTCCCACGCTGCTCGACAAGCCCTATTGGATAGAACCGTTCTTCGAGGACGCAGAAGAGGGCATCATCGTCAAGGACATCTTCTCCAGCTATAGCCAGCCCATCCACGATGCAAAGGGCCATGTCGTAGGAACCTTCTCCGTCGACATCCGCCTCGACTGGTTCTCGTCAACCATCAGCGAAGCCAAGCCCTATCCCCATTCCTACAGCATTTTGCTGGGCAAGGGCGGTACCTATCTGGTGCATCCGGACACGACCAAGCTGTTCTACGAAACCATCTTCACCCGCTCGATGGAACAGCACGACTCCGTGATTACCAGCATTGGCGAGGCCATGATAGCCGGTGAGACGGGCCACCGCATTGTGAATATCGATGGTGAGACTTGCTACGTCTTCTACAAACCGTTTAAGAACACGGGATGGAGTGTGGCCATCATTTGTCCTGAGAGCGATATCTTCGACTCCTACTATAAGTTGCTGCGTGCCGCACGTATCATTGTAGCCGTAGGATTGGTGCTGCTGCTTGTCTTCTGTCTGTTCATCGTCAGACACACGCTACGGCCGCTGAAACGGTTGGCAAACTTCACCGTGCTGACTGCTGAGGGACAGTTCACCGACGAAGTTCCAGACAGTACACGAATTGACGAGATAGGAGAACTCCAGCACCGATTCCGGAAGATGCAGCAGGCACTCCAGCAATATATGGATCAGTTGTATCAGGAAACAGCCATCCTTGAGTTGCAGAACCAGGAACTGGCCAACGCCTTTGAACATGTGAAGGAGGAGGAACGTGTAAAAACCCACGTGCTGCATGAGATGTCGGAGGATATGGTAAAGCCCGTACAGGGCATCATGACGGGCGCCAATGCTATCTGTGACACCAATCATCGTCTGACCGACGAGGACTTCGGTCATACCGTTGATGATATACTCCAGAATACCAACCAGGTAACGACCCTTCTCGACAAGCTGTTGAGGGAGGCGCAGGGTGATAAGGAATTAGTCATTGAGAGTTGAAAGTTGAGAATAAATGAACGCAGTCATTAGAAATATCCGTCAGTCGGTGTCCGTACGCCTCAGCATCAGCATATTGGCATTTGTCGTGGTCATCTTCGCAGTGACCATGGGATTCCACATACACCGCTCCAGGGCTTCTGTACGGCAGGCAGCCATAGAGGAGACGGGACAGATGCTCAACAATACGGCACAGCATCTTACCGGCATCATGGATGAGGTAGAGGTGGCTACGAACAACACCGACTGGCAGGTGTTCCGAAACCTGCAGCCCGACTCGCTCCTGGCACTGTCGGCACTCATCCTGCAGGTCAATCCCATGCTGAACGGGTGCAGCATAGCCATGATTCCCGACTTCTTCTATAGCGAAGGCCGCTACTTCTCCGCCTATTCGTTCAATAACGACGGACATATTGAGACCGAAAACGAGGGTAGCGACGATTACCAATACTTCGATATGGACTGGTATCAAGAACCGCTCAAACAGGGCAAGGCCTGCTGGGTAGATCCCTTCCAGGACTATAACCCCAGCGGTATCTATTCGCGTGACGTCATTGCCAGTTTCTGCAAACCCCTCGTCACCGCTGACGGCCGGACTATTGGTGTCATCTCCGTCGACCTCTCACAGCGTATGCTCTCCCAGATCCTCACCCAGGAATGGCGCTATCCGGATTCATACTTCATGCTGTTAGGTTCCAAGAACACCATCATTGCTGCCAGCAAGGAGGGTGTCACGATGGACGACCTCCATCGCACGGACTGCCTAATCATGCAACAGCCGCTGTCCGATACCGGTTGGCGACTGGCTCTCGTTTGTCCTGAGAAGGACATCTTCAAGGGCTACAACAGCATGGTTACCATCATCATCAGCCTCATTGCCTTCGGCCTGTTGGTGATGCTCGCCTTCAGCTATTTCATCATCCGTAAGACGATGGAGCCCGTAGAGAAGCTGACCCAGCAAACCAGCGACATTGCCGAGGGACATTTCGGCAGTCAGATAGAACTCAGTACCAGAATCGACGAGGTGGGCAAGCTGCAGAACGCTTTCCACACCATGCAGCAGCAGATAGCGAGTCACGTGGCACAGTTAGAGTCAGCCTGTGCCAAGACCGAGCAGAAGAACGAGGAACTGAAGGAGGCCACGACCCTTGCGATGGAATCCGACCGCAAGAAGACGGCATTCATTCAGGATATGTTCCACCAGATACGTACACCGCTCAACATCATCAGCGGTTTTGCCCAGGTGTTGCGCGACGGCCACAGTCTCATGGAGGAAGAAGAACGCAACATCGTGACAGGCGACATCATCATCAACGCTCAGACCATCGGCAATATCATTGACAACTGGAAGATGACTTTGGAACTGGAACAGACGGGCGAAACACCGATGACCGACCAGGTAGACTGCAATGCGCTCTGTCAGGAGGTTGCTGGCGACGTCGTGGTACGAAAGCCCGAAACCGTTGAGCTGAAGCTGGAGTCGACGACCAGCCACCTCGTGGTCACCACCAACAAGGCCTACCTGAAGAAGATACTGAGCGAACTGCTCTACAATGCCAACAAATATACCCTTGAGGGGTTCATCACCATTGGTTGCGAGTGTCAGGCCGATGACAGCATTCGCTTCTACGTTGCCAACAGTGGTCCGGGCATCCCCGAGGCTGACCGCGAGCGCATCTTCATGCAGTTCACCAAACTCAACGATTTCAACGAAGGACTGGGCATGGGTCTCTACCTCTGTCGCCAGCTCGCCCAGCGCCTCGGCGGCACTCTCGAACTGGATCCTCTCTACATCGGCGGCACCCGTATGGTGCTCACGCTCCCAGCATGAGCCGCGGGCAGTACGGTGGAGGTTGTCGGAAAAGTGATGAAAATGACGTTAAAAAAGGTTATGAACGCGAAATGCAGAAGGCCCGAAGTATGGGGTGAAAGGAAGTTTACAGGAATGGTAAGGGCGGCAGTGCTCATGCTGACGGTTCTCGCCGTGGTGGGTTGCGAGCCAGCCCGTCAGCATCGGGGTATTACCGACGAGAACCAGCGTACGCATGTCGACTCAGTGATTTTCTCGGTTTTCGATACACGCGATGTGCCTCGCATCCTTGCTGTCATCGACAGTGTGGAGAAGGCTGGCGAATTGTCGCGGATGAGGAGTATTTTCTATCGTACCATTACCTATAACCAGCGCGGAGAGTATCGTAAGTCGCTGGACCTGTATTACCAGCTGGCCGATATCGATGTGAGTGCGCTGGATGATCAGGGCGATTTCGAGTGTTACAACTATACGTGCAAGGATTATCTCCGTCTGCTGTGTAACATGAAACGCTACGACCTGGCGATACGCGAGGTGGAAATCTTCGACAAGAAGCTGAGAGAGGCCGGTGAGGACGATTTTACCCGTCTGCATGATATTGCAGAGATGATAGGCGAGTGCCAGCTGTATCTGGGACAGGCCGAAAGTGCGGCACACAGTTTCCAGAATGCGCTGGACGACATTCATAAGATGCTGAAAATCCACCATGCCCCGCTCGACTTCCGTGAGTGCCAGCATACGATGAAGGCAGTAGCGATGGCCTATGTCCAGGCAGGGCAATATAGCAATGCCGCTCCCTGGGTGGAAAGGCAGGACTCGCTGTATACCATTGCCAGCAACCGCTCCGACCGTGACACTATCTATATTGACGAGATGAAGGCCGACATCAGCTATTGTAAGGCGCTGCTGGAGTATAAGCGTGGCGGTACGATAGCGGCCGACCGTGCTTACAGGGACTATCTGTCTACACGTACGTCGAAGAGGCTGGGACACCTCATCAACAGCACGGAATACCTAATGCTGACCCACCGCTATCAGGAGGCGGCCGACAATTACATGCAGCTGCAACGCTTTATGCAGGAGGGGGCTTTCGAGACCGACCTTGAGAACATCGGGCGTTACTTGTTGCCGAAATTCCGTGCAAACCTGTATGCCGGGCGCAAGGATTCCGCCCTTGCCGTAGCCACTCAAATCTCCGAAGCCTACGACTCGGCACTGACCCGTCAAAAACGCAGCGATGCCGTGTTGCTGGCCACCGTCTACGATACCGAGGGCAAGGAGCGCCAGATAGCCGAACAGAAAGGGGAACTCACACAACTGCGACTGACCATCACGGGTATCGTTATGTTGGTCGTTATCATTGTTCTGGGCATCTATGCCCTGCGTCGTCGCAAGGCTTACCTTGAACTGGATGAAGCCAACCGTCAGCTGATTCGTCAGCTCGACCAGATGCACGGCGAAAGTGCTGCGAACGAGCAACTTCCCAGCCAATAAATGTTAAAAAACGACAAGGTATTGCCATTTCTTGTGATACATTTGTCGTTTCTCACAAAAAAACTCTATCTTTGCACATTATTTAATGTAAGAAACGTTTCTGAGAAGATGATTACAGTAAAGGTTGTGAACCGCGGGCACCAGCAGTTGCCTGCATACGCTACGCCCCAAAGTGCAGGCATGGACTTGCGGGCAAATTTGGACGAGCCGGTGGTGCTGCGCCCCTTGGAGCGCAAACTGATACCGACGGGTCTGCACATCGCATTGCCCGAAGGCTATGAGGCTCAAGTGCGGCCCCGCAGCGGACTGGCCTTGAAACACGGTATCACGGTGTTAAACACGCCCGGCACGATAGACGCAGACTATCGCGGCGAAGTCGGTGTGGTGTTGGTGAACCTGTCGCAGGAGGAGTTCGTGGTCAACGATGGTGAGCGTATCGCTCAGATGGTGATTGCCCGTCACGAACAGGCCGACCTGGTAGTGGTCAGCGAACTCGACACGACGGAGCGTGGCGAGGGCGGATATGGACATACGGGAGTGAAATAAGAAGTAAGAAGTGAGAGGTAAGGAGTGATGAGGAGATTCTTCTGCATATTGTTTTTGACGACAGGGTTGGCTTGTTTCGCACAGGTCAGCGGGCAAGACATTTCTCTCACCTCTCAAAAATACGATGCTTTCTTCCTCGACGCCATTTGTCAGGGGGAGAAGGGCAACAACGATGCGGCCTTCGACCTGTTGCGCCATTGCGTGGAGCTCGACTCTACGCGGTCGGAGGCTTACTACTATCTGGCGCCATACTATCGTGCCATGAAGGATCGGGAGCAGCAGCTCTATTGCATCAGGAAGGCTGCGGAACTGGAACCGCAGAATACGACCTATCTGGAGACGCTGGGTGAGACTTACATCGCACAACGCCAGTATGCCGAGGCTGCGGAAGTGTTGGAACAGCTCTATGATGCCAACCACGACCGTACGGATGCGCTGGGAATGCTGGTGCAGCTCTATGAGCAGATAGAGGACTACGACAAGGCCATTCAGTCGCTGAACAAGCTGGAGGTGGCCGAGGGCAAGAGTGAGCGGCTGTCGTATGCCAAGAGCCAGCTCTATACGCAGAAGGGCGACAAGCAAGCGGCCATCCGCGAGATGAAGCAGTTGCAGGAGCAGTATCCCAACGACCTGAACTATCAGTGTCTCTATGCCAATACGTTGATGATGAACAGTCAGCAGAAGCAGGCTGTACGCATCTATGATGAGGTGCTGAAGCAGGAACCCGATAACCACAATGCGCTGATGGGGCTGATGGCCTACTACTACGACCAGAAAGACTCGGTGAAGACGGAGGAATATCGTGAGCGCATCCTGCTGAACAAAAATACCACGCAGGAAGACCGTGTGGCACTGCTGCGACAGCTGATAGGCGAAAGTGAACAGAACGGCGGCGACTCTACACGGGTGCTGCAGCTGTTCCATCGCATCCTGCAGATGCCGCAGGCTGATGCCGACATGGCGCTGTTCTGTGCGACCTATATGAATCTGAAGAACATGCCGCGCGACAGCATCCAGCAAGTGTTGGAGCAGGCACTGGCCATTGCGCCGGACAATGCCGCCGCCCGTCTGCAGCTGGTGGGCTATGCCTGGCAGGCTGAGGACAAAGACCGTGTGATAGCGCTGTGTCACGATGCCCGACAGTATAATCCCGATGAAATGGCCTTCTATTATTATCAGGGCATTGCCTACTACCAGAAGGATCAGTTGGACAATGCGCTGAATGCCTTCCAGAACGGCATCAGCGTCATTACCGACCAGAGCGACCCGGCCATCGTCAGCGACTTCTATGCCGTTATGGGCGACATCCTGCACCAAAAGGGCAAGGACCGTGAGGCTTTTGCCGCCTACGACTCCTGCTTGGTATGGAAGGAGGATAACATCGGCTGCCTGAACAACTACGCCTACTATCTCAGCGAGTTAGGACGTGAACTGAACAAGGCCGAGCAGATGTCGTACCGCACCATCAAGGCTGAACCCAAGAATGCCACCTATCTCGATACATATGCCTGGATACTCTTTATGCAGCAGCGCTATAGCGAGGCGAAGGTCTATATCGACCAGACGCTGCAGTGTGACAGCGACACGTCGGCCGTATTATTGGAACATGCCGGCGACATCTACTATCACTGTGGCAACAAGGAGCAGGCCTTGGCCTATTGGCAACAGGCGCTGGACCGAGCCTCGGAGAAATCGGAGGTAAAGGACGACCGCAGAGAAATACTCATCAGAAAGATAAAACTTAAAAAATACTTGAAAGAATGAAAACAGTACGTATTTTGAAGGTTGCCGCACTGGCACTTCCGTTGATGCTTGCCGTAACATCGTGCCGCACACATCGTAAGGCTGTCAAGGAGGACTCATCAGTGGTCAAGGTTGACACACTGAAGGAGCAGGCCTTCTTGCAGAAAGTGAATGACAATGCCCAGCACGCCCGCTTCATCACCTCGAAGGTGAAGTTCAGCGTGGAGGTGGGAGCACGTCAGATGACGCTCACGGGCAATCTAAGGATGAAGCGTGACGACGTCATCCGCCTGCAGCTCATGGCCTTCGGCTTTGTGGAGGCAGGACGTCTGGAGTTTACCAAGGAGTATGTGCTCATCATGGACCGCATCGACAAGCTCTACATGAAGGTGCCGTACGCCCAGATTGACTTCCTGCGCAATAGTCAGATAGACTTCTACGTGCTGCAGTCGCTGTTCTGGAACGAACTCTTCCAGCCCGGCAAGGTGAAGGTGACGGACGAGGCCCTGAAGACATATACTACCGAGTTGGATGGCGAAGATGCTATCATCATGATGGAGAACGGAAAGATGTCGTATCGTTGGCTGGCAGACAAAGTGAACACCCGGATAAAGATGGCTAATATCATGTACAATGACAGGTTCCGTGGCAACTATCAGCTCAACTGGGACTACGAGAACTTCCAGCAGAACAACCGCAAGTATTTCCCCATGGAGCATAAGATTTCGCTCACTACGCCTGAGAAAGAGGTGAAGCTGGGTATGACGCTCAACTACATGGGTGCTGACGAAAACTGGGAGACCCGCACGGAGGTATCGAGCAAATATCGTCAGGTGTCTGTCGAGGAGATTCTTCAGCGCTTCATGTCACTCTAATCCCTCTGGATGAAGCGATTAAGTATCATACTCTTCTTACTGGCCTTCGCCCTGGCTCCTTATGCTCAGCAGAAAAAAACAGCAAAGAAGCCGGCGGCGAATAAGACTGCTACGACCACTAAGAAATCCGGACAATCTGGCAAGACAGGAAAATCCGGGAAATCCAGGAAATCCGGGAAGTCTACGAAGACTGCGCAGCCTACTGTGAAGTCGCTGCAGAACCAGCGTCAGCAGATACAACAGGAAATCAAGAAGCAGGAGACCCGCCTGCGTAACAATGAGCGGGATGTCAAGCGCCGGTTGCAGAACTTGATGGTGCTCAACAACGAGATTGAGGGCAAGCGGCGCACGATAGACACCATCCGCAAGGATATCGGCCAGCTGGACGTTGAAATTGAAATGCTGTTGACGCAGTTGGACGAGTTGCAGGACGAACTGAACGAGCGCAAGGCGAACTATGTGAAGTCGATGCGCTACATGCACCGCAACCGCTCGGCGCAGAGTCAGCTGATGTTCATTTTCAGTGCCGACAACGTGATGCAGATGTTTCGCCGTATGCGGTTTATGCGTGAATATGCCAGCTTTCAGCGTGCACAGGGCGAGGAGGTGAAGCAGAAACAGGAGGAGGTCGACCAGAAATTCCAGGCGTTGGCCAATACCCAGGACCACAAGCGCGAACTGCTGAAGAAGGATGAGCAGGAGCGTCGTTCGCTGGAGGGTAAGCAGACCGAACAGCAGAATGTGGTCAACTCGCTGAAGAAGGAACAGAAGACCATCCAGGGCATCATTGCCCAGCAGAAGAAAAAGGATGCGGCACTGAACGCACAGATCGACCGCTTGATAGCCGAGGAGGTAGCTCGCCAGAAGGCCAAGGCTGCTGCTGAGGCCAAGAAACGTGCTGAGGCGGAGGCTGCCAAGAAACGTGCTGCCGAGCTGGCACGTAAAAAGGCTGCTGCCGAGGCTGCAGCCCGTGAGAATGCCCGTCGTGTGGCTGAGGCCAAGGCCAAGGAAGAGAAAGCCCGGAAGGAGGCACTGGCTGCTAAGAATAAAAAGGAACGCGAGGCTGCCGAGAAGCGTGCCCGTGAGGCTGAGCAGAATCGTCTGGCTGCAGAGCGCAAGGCCGAGGCCGAGAACCGTGAATATGCCAAGGCCGTAGCCTCGGCGCGTAAGGAAGCTGACGAGGCGTTGAACGCGCCTACTGAGGATATGCGTATCAGTGGCAGTTTCGCCAGCAACCGTGGTCGTCTGCCTATTCCTATCACTGGTCCTTATCGCATTGTCAGCCATTATGGACAGTATAATGTGGAAGGGTTGAAGGGTGTGACGCTCGACAACAAGGGTATCAATATCCGTGGCGAGGCAGGTGCCCAGGCCCGTAGCATCTTCGATGGTGAGGTCAGTGCGGTGTTCAGCTTCGGCGGTTCCATGGTAGTCATGGTGCGTCACGGCAGTTACATCTCAGTCTATTGTAACCTGGCCAGTGTCAATGTCCATCGCGGACAGAAAGTCAATATCCGTCAGTCCTTAGGCAAAGTGGGGCAGGACAACATCCTGCAGTTCCAGCTGCGTCACGAGACAACAAAACTGAATCCCGAGTCATGGCTGGGGAGATAAGATTCTTTCAAAACCCTGAAATGTCGTAATACCGAAATAACGCTATAACGACAACAATTCTACGTAAGTCTTGATGGCTTGTTCTATTTCGCTGATGCAGATGAATTCATCGGCGGAGTGGCTGCGTGCGCTGTCGCCCGGTCCCATCTTCAGTGAGTGGAACGGCATTAGTGCCTGGTCGCTCAGCGTCGGAGAACCAAAAGGTACTAACCCCATCTGGAGACTCTTCATCACCAGCGGATGTCCGATAGGGATGTGCGACGAGGACAAGCGGAACGAACGGGCTTTCAGTTCACATTTCTTCATGTGCTTCTGCAGGAAGGAGAACAGGTATTCGTTCTGGTAGTATTCGTTGGTGCGGACATCAATAACGAAGCGGCACTCGTCAGGAACGACGTTATGCTGCGTGCCGCTGTTCAGCACCGTAATGGTCATCTTCGTAGGACCTAACAATCGGCTGCTCTTCTTGAAACGGTAGTCGCGCAGCCATACGAGGTCGTCCAACGCCTCGTAGATGGCATTAACACCTTCCTCTCGGGCGGCATGGCCGCTCTTGCCATAGGCAACACCATCAATCACCATCAGTCCTTTCTCAGCAATAGCAGGTTGCATACCGGTTGGTTCACCGACGATGGCTACATCTATCTTCGGCAGTTCGGGCAATGCCAGCGAAAAGCCCCCGGCACCGCTGACCTCTTCCTCGCACGAAGCCAGATACACTAAATTGTAAGAGTGCTGCGAGGTTCCCCCTCGCAGAATCCGGTACACCTGCAGCAGGCTCACCAGTCCGCCGCCGCAATCATTTGCCCCCAGTCCATACAACCGGTCGCCTTCCACGATCGGCGTAAACGGGTCCCGCGTCCAGGTGCTGACGGGTTTTACGGTATCGATGTGTGCATTGAGCAGGAGTGTCGGTTTTTCGGCATCCAGCTCTTCGCAGACCAGAATATTGTTGCCGATACGTTTGACGGGGAGTCCGCAGTTCCCGATGAAATCGGCCAAAATATCGGCTGCAGCCGTTTCCTCGCGGCTCACAGATGGTGTTGCGATGAGCTTTTTCAGCAGCTCAACAGCGTCGTTGGTATATTGACTGATATCCATAATTGCTGCAAAGATACGAATTTTTTCACTTTTCACTTTTCATTTTTCACTTTTTTTTGTACCTTTGCACCTAAATAATATATAGAGAGGCTTATGCAGACGAATTTACACATGTCAGTGCTGGTGCACGAACAGGCAAAAAAGTATGGTGATCGCGAGATGTTGATCTATCAGAATTTCGGTGGAAAGGAATGGAAGTCGCTGTCCTGGAACCAAGTGTCGCAGACTGTCAAGCAGGTGTCGAATGCCTTGTTGAACCTTGGTGTGAAGGTACAGGAGAACATCGGTATTTTCTCCAATAACTCGGTGCAGTATATCGAGTGTGACTTCGGTGCCTGGGGCATCCGTGCCGTCACCATTCCGTTCTATGCCACCTCGTCTGAGCAGCAGATTCAGTTTATGGTTAATGATGCGAAGATCCGCTACCTCTTTGTGGGCGAACAGGACCAGTACGACAAGGCGCGGCGTATTTTCTCGTTGTGTCCTACGCTGGAGCGTATCATCGTCTTCGACTCCGCTGTACATATCTCTACCCATGATCCTAATGCCGTGTATTTCAGCGACTTCCTGAAGTTGGGCGAGAACCTGCCGCGACAGACGGAGGTGGAACAGCTGCAACAAGAAGCCAACGACGACGATATCGCCAATATCCTCTATACCAGCGGCACGACGGGTGATTCAAAGGGCGTCATTTTGACTCACGGACAGTTCCATGCCGCCATGGTGGCTAACGATAAATGTGTGCCGGTGAACGAGAACGACCGCATCATGAATTTCCTGCCTTATACCCACATCTTCGAACGTGGCTGGGCCATCCTCTGCCTCTATGCCGGAGCTCGCATGATTGTCAACACCCATCCGCAGGAAGTTCAGCAGTCTATGCGAGACACCCATCCCACATGTATGTCGGCCGTTCCCCGCTTCTGGGAGAAGGTCTATATGGGTGTCATGGACAAGATAGAACATTCCAGTGCCGTCCAGCGTAAGCTGTTTATGCATGCTTACAATGTTGGCCGCCGCCACAACATCGAATACCTTAGCAAGGGCAAGAAACCGCCTGTGGCACTGCATCTGGAATATGAGATGCTGAACCGTACCGTCTTCTCGCTGGTGCGCAAGGAGTTGGGACTGGAAAACGCCCATTTCTTCCCCACGGCGGGTGCAGCAGTATCGGCGCATGTGGAAGAATTTGTCCATTCCATCGGTATCAACATGATTGTTGGCTATGGTTTGACAGAGTCGCTGGCTACAGTCAGTTGTAATCACCTTGGTGATCCTTGGACGATAGGTAGCGTAGGTATTCCTATCGAAGGCATCGACATCAAGATTGGCGAGAACGACGAGATACTCCTGAAGGGCCCGACGATTACCATCGGCTATTACAACCGCGAAGACCTCACCAAGCAGGCCTTTACGGAGGATGGTTATTTCAAGACCGGTGATGCCGGCTACTTGAAGGATGGCGAGTTGTTCCTGACGGACCGTATCAAAGACCTCTTCAAGACGTCGAACGGCAAATATATTGCCCCGCAGATGATTGAGTCGAAGCTGCTCGTGGATAAGTATATCGACCAGATTGCCGTGATTGCCGACGAGCGGAAATTCGTCTCGGCACTCATCATTCCCGTCTATCCGTTGCTCGAGGAATATGCCCGTGCTCATAACATTCCGTTCGAGAATCGCGAACAGTTGTGTGCCGATCCTGCTATCATCCAGATGATGAAGGAGCGCATCGATACCCTGCAGCAGCAGCTGGCCCACTACGAGCAGGTGAAGCGCTTTACCCTGCTGCCTCACCACCTCTCGATGGAAAAGGGTGAACTCACCAACACGCTCAAGATCCGCCGCCGTGTCCTCAATGAGAATTACAAGGCCGAGATTGACGCAATGTACGCAGAATAATGAATAATTATGATTACTCAAGACCAACTGAAGGACGTGCTTGACCGTGCAGATGCGCTGTACAAGTATTTGAAGATAGACGAAAAGAAGATAGAGTACGAGGAAGAGGAACTTCGTACGCAGGCTCCTGATTTCTGGGAAGACCAGAAACGTGCCGAGGAGCAGATGAAGAAGGTGAAGGGCATCAAGAAATGGATTGACGGCTATCAGGCCGTGCGTACTGCTGCTGATGAATTGCAGCTGGCCTTCGACTTTTATAAGGAGGAGATGGTCACGGAGGCAGAAGTGGATAAGGCTTATCTAGATGTTCTAGATCTTCTAGAATCTCTAGAATTAAAAAACATGCTCCGCCAGAAGGAAGACCCCATGGATGCTGTGCTGAAGATCAACTCCGGTGCAGGCGGTACCGAAGCTCAGGACTGGGCACAGATGTTGATGCGCATGTATCAGCGCTGGGCTGAGGCGCACGACTACAAGGTGAGTATTGCCAACTTGCAGGATGGCGATGAGGCGGGCATCAAGAGTGTCACTATGCAGATTGAGGGCGGTGAGTATGCCTACGGCTATTTGAAGAGTGAAAATGGTGTCCACCGCTTGGTGCGAGTGTCGCCTTACAATGCCCAGGGCAAGCGTATGACGTCGTTCGCCTCGGTCTTTGTATCGCCTTTGGTAGATGATACCATCGAGGTGTATGTCGACCCCGCCAAGCTGTCGTGGGATACTTTCCGAAGCAGTGGTGCCGGTGGCCAGAACGTCAACAAGGTGGAGTCGGGTGTCCGTCTGCGCTATTGGTACACAGACCCTGATACCGGTGAGGAAGAGGAAATCCTCATTGAGAATACCGAGACCCGTGACCAGCCGAAGAATAAGGAACGTGCGATGGCCCTGTTGCGCTCGCAGCTCTACGACCGTGCCATGCAGAAGCGTTTGGAAGCTCAGGCGAAGATTGAGGCAGGCAAGAAGAAAATCGAGTGGGGCAGTCAGATTCGCTCGTATGTCTTCGACGACCGCCGCGTGAAGGATCACCGCACCAACTACCAGACTAGCGACGTGGATGGTGTTATGGATGGAAAAATCGACGATTTCATCAAGGCTTACTTGATGGAATTCCCTACGAATGATGACGAAAATTAAACATTAAACACAAACAAAAATATTACAACTATGAGCAGCAAAAAAGTTAATGCAAAGCGTGAAGCTTATGCCAAGAAGCAGGAAGAACAAGGTAAGAAAGTCGTGACATGGATTTTCGGTGGTCTGATCATTCTGGCCATCATCTATCTCATCTGGACGTTTTCTATGATGTCTTAACGCTTATGGCTCAAGAAATTGAACGCAAATTCCTCGTGCTTGACGATTCGTACAAGCACGAGGCTTTTGCTAGTTACCACATCCAGCAAGGTTATATCTGCAGCGAGCGGGGTAGGACGGTGCGCGTCCGGATCCGCGACAACCAGGCCTTTCTGACCATCAAGGGCCCCAGCATCGATGGCGGTCTTTCGCGCTCTGAATTTGAGTACGAGATTCCCGTGACCGATGCCGAGCAGCTGATGACGCTCTGCGAACCCGGAATGATCGATAAGACGCGGTGGTTGGTCAAGAGCGGTGAACACACCTTCGAAGTGGACGAATTCCATGGTGAAAACGCCCCTTTGGTGATGGCTGAAGTAGAGCTGAAAACCACCGCAGAAATGCCAAAAATCCCCCATTTCATCGGAAAAGAAGTAACGGGTGACCGCCGTTACTACAATTCCCAGTTGCGCCGCAATCCTTACTCCCGTTGGGATAAAATTTGACATCTTTCAATTTGTTAACTTTTTGTGTCTCTTTTTTGGCGACCAAGAGGACTTTTTTCTGTCTTTTGGGCCTTTGTTTTCTATTAATCTCTTGATATATATCAAGAAATTAAGTATTATTCGATATTTTAGGGAGGGGTTAAACTTGTAGATTGTAGAATTATTATTAAATTTGCTAAATAAATTCCATTATTAATAACGCGCGTAGAAAAAATGAATAGCAAGGGTTTAAGACATCTGATGTTGGTTGTTTTGGTTTTCCTGACGTCGCTGACGGTAGGAGCACAAAACATCACGCTCAGCAATAACCTGCTTTACGATGCCATGCTGACACCGAACCTTACCATTGGTTACGCCACCGACAGCACTTCACATTGGTCGTATGCCATTACGGTAGGCTTTAACCCTTGGCCCAGAGGAAATTTGACCAAACACAAGTGGCGTAATCTGGTGTTGTCACCAGGAGTGCGTTATTGGACCGATTCACTGAAGGTGGGACATTTCTTTGGAGCCAATGTCATGTATAGCCATTTCAATGCCGGTTATACTGACTTCCTAATTTATAAGGGCGTCAAGAACGAACGCCGTCAGGGTGACCTCTTTGCTCTTGGTGCTTTCTACGGCTACTCCTGGCGCTTGGGTCGCCGTTGGACCATGGAGGCCGTTGGTGGTCTGGCCTTTGGCTATGCCTGGTACGACCGCTTTGTGATTAACGAAAAAAAGACCAACTGGATTCCCACCGGCGATGGTAACAGCGTCTTTCTCTTGCCCCAGCTTGGGTTGAATATCGTCTATAGTATTCCGACAAATAAACACGACAACGAAAATAAAAACAAATAATATGAAGATGAAAAAGTTAATCAATGCTTTTCTGTTTGTAGCAGCACTCGTTGGTGCATGGAGTCTCTCCGCCTGTTCCTCTAAGGAAGAGGTCGTTGTAGAGGATAACCCCAGCTACAATCCAAAGACTGGTGAAGTCAATGTAGACTTCGTCTTTAATGTCTCGACGGCCAATGAACCGTTAACCCGTATGACTGCTGCCAATACGCAGGCAACAACTTCGGAGACTTTCCGCGGCATCAACAATGCCTATCTCTCCGTGTTCAATTTGCCTCACGATGGCGAGTATGTTTCCTCTCCTGCGACTGCAATGAAAGTTCACTCTTTCGGCACCGTGATTCCTGAAGGTTTCCTTTCGCAGGACGAGTCTGACGACAAGCCCTCTTCCAAGCGTGTCCTTCAGGTCAATCTTCCCACAGATGCCAATGCCCTGGTATTTTATGGTAAGGCCATCAAGACGGGCTCTGACCAAGATCAGGGTAAGATTGATATGAAAGTCAGCGCAGATATGAATGATGTGTCTTTCACCATGTGTAAGATTGTACCGGAGGTGGCCAATCCTGCCACGCCTCACATCTATCAGGCATCACTCCGTCAGCATGAGCGTCTGATGGCTGCTTGTCTGACGCAGATTATACGCAGCAACATTGAGGACGTGACCATCGAGTTTGGTGATCAATCCAAGTATATTCCATCATTGGCTTGGACTGACTATGTCAACGTGACCGGTGAGGCAGGAAATTATGTCTTGAGTGCCAAGACTGCAGATGTTATTAAGGATGCTCTAGGAAACGAGATACCCATGTGTCCTTTGGGAGATATCCTGTCCAGGACCTTCGTCACCTTCAACACCATTCGTCCTAACGAGTTGCGTGCCGGTGCCGGTGAAGCTGTTGCCTATGTCATTCACGACTTGATGGGAATTATCAATGCAATCGTTGAAGCCACTCCCGTCAACCTACGTGAAGCATTGGCTCAGGCGATAGCAGTCGAGATTAAGAAGAATGTAGAGGAATTCTTCAATGACGACAAGGATTACGTTTGGAGAGACGTCGCAACCATCAAGAGCAATATTAACCTTGACGATGTTGACGAGGTGGATAATGACTGTGATCTGAACCATTTCCCCTCTTCTTTCGGTCTGCCTGACGGTTCTGTGCTCCTGCAGTTCGATATCACGCCGAAGGACGAGGACGACCCCACGAAGGGTTTGCAGTTTGCATATAATTATAAAGGTACGGTGGAGACGTATGCCATGGGTGGTTCTACGGCATCTACCGATGCTTTCAATCCTGAGAACTATACCTTGCCTGCCGAATTGTGCTATTTCGGCAATAGTCCCATTCGTGTGTCCGACATCCCCAAGATGGCCAACGACTATCCTGATGGTGTTTCCAACTGGGAGTCAGAGAGCAGCTGGTCATCAGACTGGACAGCTGACAGCCACATTAGTTCGACCACTCGCAGTGTGGCCATGGAGAACAACATCAATTATGGTACTGCCCTGCTTGAGACAAGAGTTCGCTATGGCAGCGATTTCCTCGAGGACAATAATGCCGCCCTTCAGAAGGCATGGACTGGTGCCGATGAGCCTAACAACGAGATTAATGTGACCGTGAATGACGACCACTTCCGCCTGACAGGTGTGCTTGTTGGTGGTCAGGAGCCGGAAGTTGGCTGGAATTATATCGCCAAGTCAGCTACCCCTGGTTTCGGATATATGGTATATGATAAGGTGAAGAGCAAGCTTCCTGGCAACGGAGAGGTGGACTATATCCAGATTCCTGCCTATTCTACTGCATCCGGCATGGGTCCCAAATCACAGCCCAACTATACGCTGTTGTGGGACAACTGGGAAGCCAAGAACCAAGGCAAGAAGCAGCGTGATGTCTATGTGGCTCTGGAGTTTGTAAACAACTCTATCGACTTCTACGGCGAGAACAACCTCATCCGTAATGGTGCTAAGTTCTATATCGTCGGTAAGCTCGATCCTGATGTGATGCCTGAGGGTCTGAAGAAAGCTGACAACACTGCCTATACCCAGGCAGAGTATGAGGCCGACCGTTCGTTGGGTATCATCTGGCCTACCAACTATGCCCTGCCTCCTTACGACGAGGATGGCAACACCATCCGCGAGCGTCGTGTCTTCATGCAGGACTTCAAGACGACGGCGACCTTCGTCATTGGTAAGGAATCGCTGCAGCACGCCCTTGTGTCAGTGCCTAACCTGCGTTCCGGCCAGATTTCGCTGGGTCTCTCTGTAGATATCACCTGGCAGACGGGACTGACCTTCAACGATGTCATCCTTGGTGAAAAATAACGTATTGTGATGTCTGTGAAGAAACTGTTGTGGACGGTCTGCTGCTTTACGCTTGCGTCGTGTTCTTTGATTGACGACGAAGTGTACAAGGAAGGCGACAACTACGAGCTGGACTATGAGTTGCGCTTGGTGACCAATATGACCACCGAGTTGCAGACACAATTGTCTACCGAGACCGAGCTGGAGTTGGCGCAGTCACTGTTCACTCAACTGTCGGACATCTTCACCGACTTTGCCCACGATGTCGACCTGTCGTTCTACGACACCCAGGGCGACTCGCTGCGTTTGCAGCACGACGAGCATATCATGGACGCCAATCAGGCCAGCTATGCGCTGAACCTGCCCAAGCGAAAGTATATGCACTTGGCGACGGCAAATATCGTTGATAACAAGCTCGTCGACCTCGTCGAAGACGAACGCTGCCATCGTGCTAAGATCATTCAGCTGCAGGGCAATACCCGTTCCGAAGTCGACGGTTTACCCGTCGATAATATCATCGACAGCCACTCCACCGGCATCTTCACTGCCCGCCAGCTCATGGAGGTCCTCGAAGGTGTTGACCAGCAGTTTAATGTCCACCTTTATATGGCCAACTGTGCTTCTGTCCTGGTGGTCGATACTGTCGGCAGCGGTGTCAAGGATATCAATGTGTTCACCACGGGCTTTGCCACGGGTTTCAATGTTGCCGACAGCAGCTATATCTTCGTCGACAATCCTCCGCTGGTGCGTACCACTTCCATTTCTGGTTATGACAGTGGTGAGATGGCTTTTTGTTCGGTGACCTTCCCGTCGCGTGAGGCAACAGTCACACGCACCATCATCGAGACCACTGACCCCTTCATTAGCCCTTATTCCGATGAGAGCCTGTGGGAGATCCACGTCTATGCCACCGTTCCCGACGGCACGATAACGCTGACCAAGCTGTTCATCAGGCGTCCGCTCCGTGCCGGTCAGCTGATGGTTATTAAGGTACGCGCGAAGGACGACGGTTCGGTCATTCCTATAGATCAGGCCGTAGGTTTCCTTGTCGTGCTCAATTGGAATGATGCCGGCAATCACGAAGTACCACTATAAAGTTGAAAGTTGACAGTTGAAAGTTGAGAGTTTAGAATTGAGAGAAATAAGATACATATTGCCAGTCCTGATCCTTGCAGTGCTTACAGGCTGTAGTGCAAGTGAAGAGGTAGCAGACACGCAAACCAGTGTGTCGGCTCAGTTGGCACTCTCTGTTTCACAGCAGTCGACTCCGACAACCCGTCAGAGTGGCGACGTGGTACAGACCACTTCCGCACGTGCTGTCGACCTGTTGCGTATTCTTCCCTTTGCAACCGCTGGCGGAAGCAAAGTAGCTATTGGCAACGTACCTAAGTTGTTCTCAACGACCGATGGTTCGCTGAAGGAATGGTTTGATAAAACCGACGGAACCAACAAAAGCCGTTTCTACCTGTCGAAGGACTGCCGCATAACGTCCGGCACAGCAGCATTCTTGATTTATGCCCGTGCTCACCCCGTGGAGGGTGATGCGGCAAATGGCGTGCTGGAAACGACGTTGTTTGGTGACGGGACTCCTGAGAGCATCACTTTCAAACTGAAACAGATGCGTCCCGATATCGCGGTGCCTGCCGATGCTGCCGACATGGCCAAGTATCTGACATGTATCGCACAAGCAGATACTACCGTCAGCGGTACGGTATATAGCTGGAAAAACAGCACGCACTCGTTGCTGAAGACGCTCTATCGTAACTTTATCGGACAACATGAGACATCCGGCACTTACTTGGCGATGGCCGGCTCCTCGACCAACATCCGCAAACATGTCGGACTTTTGAAGGAAGCCTTGGAGGATCAGGGTGCCCACTTCGTCGATGATCCTACGGCTGAGGCCATCCGACAAGCCATCCTTGCGCAGATCAATAATGCTAAGGGCATGCACGATGACTATCCTACCTCTTTGGGTCTGCCCGACGGTGCAGCCGTCTTGCAGTGGGATGGAGAAAAAAACTGTTTCGTTCCGCAGGTGGAGACGACTACTACTGCCTCCATCAACAACATCAACCGCTATTGCTACCCGGCAGAGCTCTACTATTATACGAACAGTCCTATCAAGACAGCCGTCAAAGACATCACCTCCAGTGAGTATAAGGATACCTATACGGTCACGTGGCAGGCTATACTGGATAAGTATAATGCCGGTGACGTCGTCACCGAAAATACCAGGGCGGTGGCCATCGTCTATCCCCTGCAATATGCGGTAGGCTGCCTGCAGATTCAACTCCAGAAGGTTCCTGCCACGTTAAAAGATAGTCAGGGCAATGATGTCACCGTCGCTGAGAAGGCATTCCCATTGACGGGCATCATCGTGAGCGGACAGCATACGGTCGACTTCGAATTCAAGCCCCTGACGGACCCGACAACCCTGACGTTGTCGCCTGAACGCTTTATCTATGATAACCAGGTGAAGACCAACGCCAATGCCGACGGCGCAGCCGACTATTTCTACCTCAGTCCGACCATCGATTTGTCTGCCCCTGCACAGACGCTGGTCTTACAGAGTGCCGAGAGCGATCATGACGTGAACATCATCCTGGAGTTTGAAAACAATAGCGACACTGATTTCTATGGTGCCAACAATGGCATCATCTACCGCGGTACCAAGTTCTATCTGACGGGTAAGGTACGCCGACCGACTTCGGCAACCTACGACTACGAGAAACGTGTGTTTACCCAGGACTTCACCACGACGCTGTCTATGAAGGTGGAATCGCTGGAAAAGGCATACAACGTGCTGCCCGACGTGCTGGCTCCCAGCCTTGAGGTAGGCATCCAGATTACCAAGAAGTGGACACAGTCCACGACGACAGTGGTCGAACTACAATGATTGAGAATAGTAATATATGATATATAATAAGGTATGCGTAAGGCACTGACATTCATACTGGCACTGATGCTGATGGCCTGTTCGTCATCTTCCGACGAAGTCGAAAAGACTCCGTCTCAGGAGGAGGAGAAGCAGCCCATGCTCAGTTTCTATGTCTATGCCCCAGAGCATCCGCTACTGACACGTGCCACTGTAGGCGACGTGAATCCTATTGGTGAAGAGGCGCAGGTCAATAGTCTGCAGATATGGGTCTTCGAGACCGCCAATGGTAAGTTGGTGGCTTATTATGAGCCCCAGTCTGCTGATGATATCAGTAAGTTGAATAACGATGAAGGTAATGTCTATCAGGTGCCTGTCACTCACGACTTTGCTAACCGCCGTCCCCGTGTTGATGTCTTTGTGCTGGCCAATGCCACTAACAGTACCGCCGGCTCGAATGCCACTCGTGCGGAATTGGAAGCTGCCCTGCTGTCCAAGACAGTTTTTGGTTATGAGACATTGGCAAGAACAGTCCCTGAAGCAGGTTTGCCCATGTCGGGCGTTCTGAAGGATCAGCCTGTCACAGGAGAAAAACCCGTCCTGCGTATCGGTACCGACTTCTCCGCGATGGCTACTGTCCGTTTGGTCCGTGCCGTTTCCAAGCTGCGCTTCGTGTTCAGTGCCTTGACGGGTTCTAACCTTGCCATCACGGGCATTACCATTGATGCAGGGTTGATGACCGACGAGGAGTATCTGTTCCTGAATGAACCCTACAACGGAAGCAACTATCACATCAAGTCGTACTTGAGTTCAGCAGTACCTTTCATCTCCGCGACGGAATCACCATTGGCCGTCAAGGAGGTTACCGACCCGCTTGAATATATCTTTATCGATGGTGTGGAGGATGCGCAGTATTATGAAAAGCGTATCTGTGAAGCAATTGATAAAGGTACGTTGACTTCCTGGGGACCCTTCTATCTCCCAGAGAGTGACAAGAAGTTGACGGGTACTATCACCTATACGGTTGGTGGCAGTGAGATGCCTCCTGCTGAATTCAAGATGACTGATGAAGGCGACTCTGATGAAGGCGACTCTGATGCTGGCGACTTCACCCGCAACCATACGTGGCTTGTCTATGCCTACTATGGTGATGCGGTATTGCAGTTCAATCTGGTCAAAATCAACAACTGGAGCGATAAGGATGTCAGGAACCATGATGTGTATAATTGGTAAAAACGAAAAGAAACGTGATGAGAAGATACGATATATATAATAAGGTTCGCGCGGGTATGATCCTGCTGATGGGTTGCCTGGTGTTTGGCTGTACTTCCGACAACGAGGGACAGGACCAGCAGGACGAGACGCTGCAGTTGGCGGCCTATACCCGTTCGTACGACGACATCACCCGTGCTGCCGGATATAATCCGTTCACCCCGGATGGTGTAACGTCTATCGGTATCTTCATGACGACATCTCCTACTGGTCTTCCCGACCGTGTGGGCTATTTCACCTATAACGGCCACGAATGGCGCTCTAACATCAGCTTGAAGTCTGGCGACTATTATATCTATGGCTTTATGCCGGGTGATATCGTCAATGCTGAGCCCAGTGCTGTCAGTCCGCTCGATGGCGACTTTAAGAATGGAGCTGTGATGACCCTCGACGGTCTGAAACCTATCAGCAAGACCGATGTCTGTGTCATTGTGGGTGTTGGACAGACTACCAGCCCTTCTGGTGACAATAATGCACAACTTGGCAATTTCAGATATGACAAAAAGGGCAAAGGTGAGAACTTCGTCCACCTGCTGATGGATCATATTTACAGTTGTGTACAGTTCAGAATGAAGGTCGATGCCGACTATGCCCAGTTGCGAACCATCAAGTTGAAGCGCATGGAACTGCGGACAGCCAAGATCAGTGCTACGAAGGCTACCATTACATTGACGGCCAACACCACCAATCCCCTCAGCATTGCGTGGGATACGCCGACAGCGTCGACGGGTATGTCCATCACCATCTTCGAGAGTGAGGAGGGTGAGGAAAAGGCACTGCCGTCCGTTGCCGATGCCGCACCATTGCTGCTCAGCGGTAATGTCATACCGGGATGTACCGACGATTTGTCGCTGGTTTGTACTTACGATGTCTACGACCGGAAAGGCAACCTCATCCGCAAGGACTGCGTATCGACTAATAAGCTGCCATCTTCACTGGATATTAAGTATCTGAAGGCCGGTGAACGCCAGCCCATCGAACTGACGGTGGCTCCAACATATTTGGGTGTTTTGTCGGATCCCGACCTGAACAATCCGGATATCACGTTCAATTGAATAAGGAAAGATGAATAGGAATAGCGACATATATATAATAAGGTATAGGTTTTTAGCTATTAGCTGTTGGCTATTGGCTTTTAGCCTTATGCCCTTCTCATTTGTCAATGCCCAAATCGTCATTGGCGGACACGTCTATGGTGGCGGTAATGCTGGAAACACAGGTGGTAATACCACCGTTACCGTGAGAGAAGGTGACCTGGACAGGGTCTTTGGCGGTGCCCGAATGGCAGATGTCGGTGGAAGATCCTTTGTGAACATCGATGGTGCTCATGCCTCTAATTATATTGTCATTAATCGTCTTTATGGTGGTAATGATATCGCAGGAAAAATCGGTACCGAATTCATCGGCAAGCCAGTCGACGAACTACCAGCGCTACCAGATGTTGTAAAAGATCATGCCGATAATAACGGCGTCGACAAGACTTGGAACGCCCTTGTGCTTATTTCCACTAAGACAACTACAACGGGAGAAGGTGAAAATGCTGTCACTACTGAGGCTGACGATGCCCAGAAGATTTATATCGGTCAGCTCTTTGGCGGCGGCGATGGTGAATATGAATATGGGTCAAAGGAGGTTACTACAAGTGAAGGCGATAAAACAGTCTATTATGCCGTGGAGGATGGTGTAGAAGTGGCTACCAGTGAAAAAGCACTCACACCGCCAGTCTTAGGCAAGACCTTCCTTGATATTCATGGTGGTTCCATCGTCTATGCATACGGTGGTGGTAACAATGCTACGATAACGGAAAACACTGTTATTAGTGTGGATAACCCCAGCAAGGTGGTCAACAGTATTAAAGACAAGAATAATCCCAATGCCTATACAAGTGTTGCGGAGACAGACCCCCTATACGGTGAATTGCTGACGGCTGACCGTTTCCAGAAGCAGATGGGTATCAATACCGCTTTGTCATATCCTGGTAGTGATGAATTCCAGATTGGTCGTTTCTTTGGTGGTAACAACAAGGCCGAGATGGCAATCCGTCCTGTTTGGAATCTGAAGTCCGGTAAGATTCGTAATCTCTATAGCGGCGGAAACCTGGGCGCTATGACCAACCCGGAAGGTCTCTTCCTGGAGATAGCCGAAAATTCGAAGATTATCATCGACAATGTCTATGGTGGTTGCCGTATGGCTGACGTTCATCCACTACAGTCCGGAACATTAGAGAGTGGCGTGTACGTGGAGTCAAAGAGCGACGAAATTGATTTGAATATTCCGGGATATAATTTCCCCAAGGGCTTGTCTGCCCGTCTGGTGATTCTTGGCGGCGACATCAACAATGTCTATGGCGGTAACGATGTCACGGGTAAAGTGTATGGTGGTAATGCCGTTGGCATCCATACCACTATTCGTGGTGATATCTATGGTGGTGGTAATGGCTCTTATCCTTATACGGACAATCCTATGCTGAAGGATGACGATATTTATGGTGACATGTATTATGATCCGGACAAGGTGTTGGCGGCTGCCGGTCTTACGGCTACCTCCCCTGCCCTCAAGTCTGTCGAGGCCCTGAATGCCTTCCGTCCCAATGCTGAGCAAGTTTCTGTCCGTCTGATAGGAAAAGAGGGAACGCCTACCGTCATCCACGGTTCCGTCTATTGTGGTGGTAACAGTGCTACCATTGCGTCCACTAAGGACAAACCGATGGTGGAGTTGAAGATTGGTTCCTATGTTATTGCCGACAACGTGTTCCTGGGTAACAATGGTGCGAATATGGTGACGACCAACAAGGAAGTGAAGAATGACCAAGGTCTGATGACCAAGCGCGAGGGTACGTTAAGAACCCTCGTGCGAACAGATATTGCGTCCGATGGTAATAAGTTCAGCTCTATGGACCTGACGGACCCCGACATCTTTGCCAAGTATATGGAGGGTGCTGCCATGAGTCTGATGCCCAGTGTAGTATTCGACGAACAGCCCAGAGACCCTGCCACCTATATTCCTTATTCTTCTTCTATCGGCTCGTTCTTCTGCGGTGGTAACGTGGGTAGTATGACCAGTGCGGGCAAGACTTCCATTGAGTTCGACGATAAGATTATTATCTACGATAAGGTCGTTGGCGGTTGTAACAATGCTAATGTACCCGAGCAATATGATGACGAAACGAATACGAAATTCAATGCAGCCTATGAAGGTGGACTCATCGGCGCTGCTGCACCTGCACCGGAAGGTCAGATTGGCGATAAACTGGAACTGAACCTGTCTGGTTTGAAGATTCAGCCTAAGCGTTGGAATGCTGACAAGACGGAATTGGTATGGAACACGATCAAAAGTTCAACAGGCGAAGAGGTGAATCCCACCGATTTGCAAACAGGAACCAGCACTGAAGATGACCTGGACCGTCGTTTCCAGGGTGGTAATATCTATGGTGGTTGTTACAATTCAGGCCATGTGAACGGCAATGTTATTATTAACATCAACGCCTCCATTGTAGACCGAAAGGGTGATGATGCCATTTTCGATCAGATAGATGAAAAGGAAGGTGAAGCTATCCTTTATGGTAACGATAGTTATATCATCACTGAACGTAAATCGGGTGTAATCCTTGACGAGCAAGGTATGGACGTGTTGGGTAAAGCACTCAACGTCTTTGGCGGAGGTTATGGTGCAGAGTCTGAGATATGGGGTAGTACCACTATCAATCTTAATAAAGGCTATGTATTCCAGGTCTTCGGTGGCGGTGAGAATGGTGCGATTGGTCGGGCCACCTATAATTCGACGACAGGGAAACTGGAATACACCTACGACCCAAGATATAGCTGTCACGTCAATCTGAAAGGCAATAAGGAAGGTGTTTACAGGGGTCATGCGGACGATAGTGATGATATGGCAGAGACCGAGTTTATCTATGGTGGTTCCTTCGAAGCACCTATTGCCGGCAACACCATCATCAACTTAGGCAACGGACGTATATTCAACTCATTCGCTGGCAGCTGTAATGCCGACATTCTGGGACATACTGAGACCTACATCGGACGTCAGAAGAAGGAAGATGGCACTTACGAAGATGGCGGTGGTTTCCCTTGGATTCGTGACCATGTCTATGGCGGTAACGACCTTGGTGGACAGATTCTCGGTGATTCTATTTTCTTCACTCGTGTAAATACTCCAGCACAGGCAAAGGTTTATAATCCGAAGGGTGATGATTCTCCCGAGGTGACGAAGGCTTCTGCCTATATGGAGTATATCCAGGGTCGTGTGGGCTATATCTTTGGTGGTTGCTATGGTGACTATGACTATACTGACGCTCATTTTAGCAAATACACCTATCCGGATGGAAAATCAAAGTCTGGCTTCACCAAGCCTCGTTTGGATAATGCTTTCGTGAACTTCCGTCCTAACAACCACACCCGCAATGAGTTGGAAAGAATCTTCGGTGCCGGACAAGGAGCTTCGAAAGGTTTTGGTGTGGACAGTATGCAGAATCGCAGTTATATCTTGGTAGATATACCCCAGACCATCACGAAATTCCAGGATGTTGCCGTATTTGGCGCTGGTGCCAACTGCGGTCTTGGCATGGGAGTGGATCCTGCCATAACATTTACCGATGAGGCTTATAAGGCGACTGCCGTTATTGACTTGATAAGTGGTAAGGTGAAGAATGCTTATGGCGGTGGCTTCGCGGAAGGTACCACCCGACGTACGGTAATCAACGTTCCTCGTGGCGCTACCATTCAGCTGGATAGTATCTTCGGTGGAGCCTATGGTAAAGACCCGCTCTATCCTTGTGACGTCTATGAGGCACAGGTGAACTACCAAAGCGAGGATGCCACAGTGAACACTATCTTTGGTGGCAACAACTCTGCCGACCGTACGCTCTACGGACAAGTGAACATTTCCGTGCCTGTTTGGCAAGACAAGACGACCGGTTATATGGCTACTGTCTTTGGTGCCGGTTTTGGTAAAGACACCTGGTCACAATATACGGAGATTAACCTTCTGGATGGTGCTAAAGTATATGAGGTCTATGGTGGTGGTAAAAACGGAAAGGTACTCAACCTGGAGACACTGCGCAAGTGGAAGAATGACGTACCTGGTCTTGACCTTAGCCTGCCGGGCTATTCAGACGAGGAAGGCTTTGATGCAGGTCTCAATAGCCCTTTGGCCCATGCGGTAAGTTTGGACGGCAAGAAATACAATACCAACGTTCATATTCATCAGGGAGCAACCATTGTCAACTATGCCTACGGCGGTGGTCTGGGTGCCGATGCTGTTGTCAGTGGTACGACGTATATTGACCTGCTGGGTGGTACGGTGAATAAGGACATTTATGCTGGTGGTACCAGTGGCGCTGTGGAGGATTACTACAAAGTTGGTGCTAAAAGCGACTCGAATCCTTACGGTTTTACTGCCACTGCAACAGCCTATATAGAAGGCGGTACGGTGCGTAACGTCTATGGCGGTGGCTGGGAAGGCGACGTCGGCTATCATAACAAGTCGACTACTGACACCACGAACGATATTCCTGGCGAGACCAATGTGGTCATCGGTATCCGCAAGGACCAGGCGACATTGCCCGATGGCTATGGTTACCTGAAGGGTGTTCCTGCCATTCAGCGTAATGTCTATGCCGGTGGTGAGGGTGGTAGCATCTTCGGTGAGGCCCATGTGACGGTGAACAACGGCTACATCGGCTATTTCTACGATGCTGATGCTGATACGGAGAAATACGTGGCAAAGGTCGACGACGAAACGTGGAGCGACCATGTCGGTAAGGACCGCTTGTCGGATTGCGGTAACGTGTTCGGCGGTGGTTACGATGACAACAGTAGTGTCGACGAGAGCTTCGTCACCATCTGGGGTGGTGTCATTCGTAACAGCGTCTTTGGCGGCGGTGAGATAGCTACCATCGGACGTGGTAAGGTCACTGAGAGTGGCGATGACAATAAGACGCGAGAAGTGAGCGACATTTATAAGTATGGCGGCACGAATATCACCGTCTATAACGGTCAGATCAAGCGTAACGTCTTCGGTGGCGGTAAGGGTTACAACATCCTCGGTTATGGTGGTATTCACGGATTCTATACCGATGGTTATGTCTTTGGCCAGACCAAGGTATATATTCATGGTGGCGAAATTGGTACCGACGCAGGATTGGCCGACGGCTACGGCAACGTGTTCGGTGGCGGTGATGTTGGCTTCGTCTATGGTAAAGGCTATTTAAGTACCGAGACAGCAAAAAAAATTCCTACGGACTCGCCGGGTCATATTTATTATTATGAAGAAGACGAAGACAACCCCGGTAAGTTTAAATTGACGGAGGATTGTAAGGTGGTGATTGCACCGATGCTGCAAATTAGAAAGAATGGTACGAACGTAGATTTTGGAGGCGTTACTTACAAGCCGTTTGATTATGTGCCGACGGATTACCTCAATACGCTGCCGGCAGACAAGTCGAACGCTGCATGGACCAATCTTTATACGGGTAGCAAAAAGGAGGATGGATCGATTGACCCTGATGACCCCGAAGAACGTGGTATCCAGATTCATAATGCCGTGTTTGCAGGTGGTAACGTGTCGTCAAATAGTGAGAGTTACGCTAATGCCACAACGGTGTTTGGTAATACCACTGCCACATTGTATGATGTTTATCACCACGACTTCATCACCGTAGGTACTGAGCATACCGGTGGACTCTATGGCGGTGGTAACCTGTCGGTGGTCGGTGGCTATCGTGAGTTGAACATTACAAACTATGGTACCGACTACTACGGACTGGACCAGCAGATCACTCTTGAAGAATATCAGAAACTGACAAACCGTGAGCGTGCTTACTTCAAGTTGGAATATCTGTGTCAGCAGGATGTCACCATCAATGGCAAGAACTATAATGCCGGCGACCGTATCAGCGAGGATGAGTATAATGCTCTGCCGGCTGCATATAAGAACGAGACCTATTGGGTTCAGTATGGTTTCTGCTCTATCTATGCCGGTCGTCTGCTGAACACCATCCAGCGTGCTGACTTCTGCGGTGTGTATGGTAGCCGACTGGTGCTGCAGGGCGCTAAGGACCGTGTGGCTGATGTAGCCGATGCTACGGAATACACCATCAACCGTATCGGCGAGCTGTCGCTAAACCAGAAGAAGTCTGTTGTTCCCGGTGAAACGGCGTTGAAGCCAAGTCCTGTCGACGAGGATGACTATGCTGATATGAAGAACGCCGTCCACGGCAACTACTTCGGTATCTATAGCGTTGTGAACTATCTGGGTAGCCTGACCAGTGATGTGAAGTTTACGGATCATTATAGATATGTAGAAAAGGGTAATGTCAAGATCGATCCCACAATAACGTATAATGACTGGAAGATAAACCGTTTGGAGAAGCGCGACCGTAACAATGGTACGGCCCTCAACCAGGTGGCATTGGCCTCTGGCGTGTTCCTGGAACTGACGTCAGAGCAGAGTACACCTTCCAAGAAGGTCTATGGTGACATTACCGGTATCATTGAGCTCGACCTGATCAATGTGAAGAAGGATATCGAGGGTGGTGGCTATGTCTATGCCCGCAACGAACATGGTGAACGTACGGAGGTTTCTCACGAAAACACCCTCCTTTGTGAATATAATATGAAGGATGGTGACGAAGCACGGACCAAAAAGTTTTATACCTATAGTGAGACAGAACTTAATGCTTGGCAGACATCGGGTAACTTCATCCATAAGTCGAAGCGCATCGTGGACGATTGCTATCCCAACAACGGCATCTATCAAGACCACTATCAGAAGTCGCCGGCCCACTATTGGTACATCAAGGGTGAGGTGTATATCTACGACCAGGTGGTATCGGCATACGCCGGTTCTGCTTCGGCATACTCGAAGGAGGTGAAGATCCCGCTGACCATTACCGCAGGGTCGAACGGACGTCTGAAGCTGTTGAACGTACAGCCGAACCTCTATGCTTACTATGCCGACGAGACGCGTAGCGAGAGCAACAAGGTCGGCGAGGACGGTGTGAAGGTCGACAACGAGAGTATGACCTACCACCTGAACGACGTCATCACTTGGTGGGATTGGCACCAGCTGGCCGACAACGAGCAGAAGTACTTCGTCAAGGAGACCGTTGTCAATGTCGACACCTGCGTCATCAATGGCGTGGAATATCCGTCAGGCACCTACGTACTGGAGAACGACCTGTCGGTACATGCTTCCGAGGTTGAACCGAAGACGGCTTATCAGCACTTCATGGAACTCCATCCGAACGTCTACGACAAGAGCGGAAAGCTGATTGAAGACCTGAACGCACTGTTCCATCCGTCGAACAATATCGCTCATGGTACGGGTTATGCTCTGACGCTCGACATGAACAGCCCGAAGGATTGGGACGACTGGTATAGTCCGAAGAATGGTGATAGTTACTATACTGTGGATGGTGGTATCGTCAATACCAACCGACAGCGGAAAGATGCCTATGAGGCCTTGTCGGCAGCTCAGAAGGAGTTGTATCGTGAAGGTCCGACATACGCGTTGGCGGGAGAGTCCGGACTGTATGGTCAACGTGAATACGGCAAGGGCGAGATTATCTCGAAGGAGGTCTACACCGACTATACCACCACCGTCGGAAAGATGGCTCAGCAGCCTGAGGGTCAGGCCAGTGCCGAGCCGGCATACGTCGCCAAGGTAGACTTTGGCACCACACAGGCTGGTAATGCCATTTCGCAGTCGGAATATAATGCGTTGGCAGACAAGTCGAACTTCGACCCGGCAATGGTTTGTATCAATACCATCCAGCTGGGCGACGAGGAGTATCTGCTCCTGGGTGAACTCGTGTCCGGCACCAGTACAAATCTCACGGATCTGGCCACCAAGTACATGAACTATAACAATAGCAAGATCAATGCTGACAAGATTGACCTTGCTCAGGCACTGGAGTATATCCATGCGAACCTGTCGGATGCCTACTACATCACTAAGGACGGTCTCTACGGCGGACAGTACTACGAGGCTGGCGAGAACTACAGCGCCATCAAGTCATGGTGTACGCTGACGGATGCCCGCGACAAGTTCAACTACAACTACGATGCCCTCGACCTGCTGGTTGATCCGTTGTATCGTGGTGAGGCGTATATTGAGGATTCATATCATAGTCCGTACAGTGACGTGAAGTCGGTAGAGTACGAGGCTGTCTATGGCGGAGCAGGTACCCTGACCTATTTTGATGTCAGTGGCGCCAAGCATACGATAGCCAGCGGTAGCAGCATTCCTCGTGAGGATTATGAACAGGTACGCAACGACCAGATGCACTACACCCGTGTTCAGGTGGAAGCTGGTACAGACGATCAGACGGTTTACATCGTGATGGACAACATCATCAACAACAGTACGCCGTATGCCAAGGGTCAGGACATCAGTGAGAAGGACTATAAGTCGCTGTCGTCTATCAACAAGGAGAAGGTAAACATCGTCAACTTCAAGAAGGGTAGTACGGCTTCTGTTAAGTACTATTGCTATGAGCCTTATACTCCGGCTAAGACATTTGCTACGGAGGTGGGCGCTCCCGGTGCCGTAGGTTCGGTCGTTGCAGACATCATCTTCAATAGCGACGATGTACCTAACTACCAGAAGTACTTCAACATCCAGGGCTCTGAGCCTACGGAGACGACCACGCTGTATGTCT
>Ga0247609_10001046_pt1 | contig 34706 bp, 36 predicted proteins | sample 172DNAGHGlowgp2_FD_193487 | JGI IMG/M metagenome (GOLD analysis project Ga0247609, IMG submission 193487) | Sheep rumen microbial communities from Palmerston North, Manawatu-Wanganui, New Zealand - 1728 DNA GHGlow gp2 | ecosystem: Host-associated > Mammals > Digestive system > Stomach > Rumen ... | reverse complement strand
ATGATGCAGGCGACAAGTTCGGCAAACAGTACTTGACGGTCTTGGAACGCAGGTTCAGAGCCAACTGGGCTGTGAACAGTGCGGCTTATCAGGCCAAGTTTACTATGACTACTGAAGACCCGAACAAGACTTCGACTGATTCTAACGAAGAAGACATCAAGTCTAACAAGGTTGAATTCGTCTTTACGACTGTCGAAAGTCAGAGGGAGGGAGCAGATGCCTAAGCCTTTAGCATTGGACGCTCGTATCAGGCGTTTTCATCCCAATTGTATTTGGAGCGAAGTCCTTCATGGTTGGTACGAAAAGGGATCTGACATTGCTTGGATCCTTGATTCTCCGTCTACGCGCAAGCGCATGGTGTGTCTTAGCTCCTTCTTGAGATCCAGAGGTCTGGAAACGGCCTTTATGGAAGAAGAAGAGGGCAACGATGCGAATTCCTTGTAAGCTTTCAATTCCTCAAGAAAGATTCATGCGGCGCGTCGATGACCCCTTGGTAATAATGCAATGTGCTGTTGGTGCGGGCAAGACTTACACTTGCTCGGTGTGGCTGATAGCACAGATGCTTCAAGGGCGGCGCATGGTAGCAGGGGCGCTGACACACGGAGCTTTGATGAAGACCCTGTTCAGACAGACCTTCGAGCTGGCTTGGAAGTGGGGCCTGAAGCCTAAACTTAACAAGCAGGACAAGACCCTTCGAGTTGGCAATGGAATAACATACGGTTATTCTAACGAGTCACCGGATGACGTGCTTGGTCTGTCTGACATCTACGGGCTGGTGATTGATGAAGCTTCTCGATGCTGTGAGCTGTTCTACAACAACCTGTCTGACCGTATTCGTGGTGAAGGCATTGGTGCTCCTCGTAAAAGACTAATCACCTCTCCTTGTAACGAGCCTAACAGTGCATGGTTCAATGAGCTTTGCGCAAGGCATCCTGAAGCGGTGATTAGAGCTACTTTGATGTCTAACCCCTTTGTGTCTGACGAGTATATCGCGGAACTGACCGACCGATACGGCTTGGGAAGTCCCTTGTACAGACAGCAGGTGCTTGGAGAGCTGGTTAATAATGACTTCCTCAACGCTATCGTGCGTTGGGAGGACTTTGCAGCTTTGGCTGACTCCCGATTCTCCTATACTGCTAGACCTGCTTTCTTCGGTATGGACTTGGCTGGAAGTACTGGTCGAGACTCTACTGTGGGAACCATCGTAAACGAGACTGGGCTGATTGAGCAATGCGTGGTACAGAACGTGGATACTCAAGGTCAGACTGCGATGTTGCGAGAAGCTTATGCGAAGGGCGTTATGGGCGGAGCGCTAGACGGATCTGGCGGCTTTGGCAACGGTGTGTACGACAACGTGAAGCATGACCCGTTCATAAAGATTCAGAAGATCTCGTTCTCGGAGAAACCTGATAAGGATATCTACCTGAACATTCGTGCGCAGATGTATAGCGAGCTGGCTGAGACTATCAGGGGCGGCTTCTACATTGACACTGAGCAGAACAAGGAGCTCGTGGAAGAGCTTAGAAACACTTTGGCATACATTGATCAGAAGGGCAAGCTTCGGATTGCGCCTAAGGAGGATCTGAAGAAGACCCTTGGACGATCGCCTGACCGGGCTGACAGCTTGGCGTTGGCGGTGTATGCGATGAACCATCGAACAGCGGTTAACGCTCAGGCGGTGGCTCAGAAGATCTTAAACCTTAACAAATGGACATAACCTATGTACAGTGATAACGAACTTATGGAGAAGGCGCGTACCTTCTTGCGGGAAAGCTCTTCCCATTACAAGACGCAGCAAGTCAGAATGGATCAGGACTTGCAACGTTTCAGCGGTAACTTTTGGTCTAAAGAGCTTATCTCCGAATGGGGACGTGCTGATAGGCCTAAGGAAGTATTCAATCTTTGGAAAGTTTTCTGCAATGCGATTGCGAGCCCGTTCTCCCTAAGCCCTTATCACATTGAGCTCGAGGACAAAAGCGATAAAGAGCGTGAAAACCTTCAGAAGACCATCAACGCCTTTGAGCACAACTCGGACACGAAGAATCACATCATCGAGTGGCTGTCGAACACGGCTGTGGTTGGTCAGGGCGTGGCTACAATCAGTATCATCGACAAGACGGAAGATCGTCAGGAAGTCATGCTGGAGCTGATTGATGACATGAGCTGCGTGGCTTTGGATCCTTGTATCAACACTACAAGCGGATCTGATGCTGAAATGGGTGCTATCGTGAACTACATCGGGCTGGAAAAGGCTAAGCGCTTGTACGGCGAGGATGTGGTTGGCATGAGCTTCCCGAGTACGCTTCCGCCGATGTGTGACATTGGAAGTCAGTGGGCGGCTAAGGAAAACCAAGTGCAGCTTGTCAACTTCTACTACAAGGACACCGACGGAAAGGTTGTGTTCGCTCAGATCTGCGGCTTGAAGGTTATCAAGCATAAGAAGATGCCGTACACCACCATCCCGATCGTGCGTATGACCGGATACAAGGTGAAGGACGAATCGCACAAGACTGACTACATCGGAGTGGTGAGAGCTACTTGGAGCCTTCAGCTTGGTGCGAACATCGGTTATAGCACTTTGATGGAACGTATGAACCGCAGTCCGAAGGGCAACTTCCTCATGCCTGTGGGAGCCATTGAAGGGCTGGAGAAGTATTACCAGATTGCTGGCTCGAAGGAAAGCTTGCTGTATCTGTATAACGGTACGGTTGCTCCTACGCCTATCAAGGAAAGCTTTGAAACAGCGGATCTTGTAAATACTATCAGTCAGTGCACTACGCTGATGTCCAATGTGCTTGGCATTCCTATCACCGGAATCAACGGGCTGAACCTTCAGGACAAAACGGCTACTGAAGTCTTGGTGCAACAGACTAACAGCCAGTCCAACGTGAGCTGCTTCTATACAAGCGCTTATGAAGCTATCCGCACTGTCGGTCGAATTCTCATCGAGCTTTATGGCTTTGACGCGGAGATGACTGACTTCAGCCTTCAGAATGGCCCTGACGTGATTACGCGTAACGCGAAGAAGCGTCAAGAACTTACCATGCTCAACACGCTGCTGCCGGAGAATATGAAGCCTATCGTGGCCAAGTACATGGCGGATACGCTGGATGATACTATGGCGGCTGACTTGGCTAAGGACATCGTGGCCAACATGGATCCGAACACGAAGCTTGTTAGCGATACGGACATGGATCCGAATGCGGTGCACATCCTGAACGGCATGAAGAACGCTCTTGACCAGACTGTGCAGGAGCTTTCCAAGTCCAAGCAGGAGAACCTGGAGCTCAAGAAACAGCTTGACGCTATGAACCTTCAGATCCTTAACATGAAGGGTCAGCAGGAGCTTGATTGGAAGAAGTTCCAGATCTCCGAACAGAACAAGGTGCGTCTTGAAGAAGCCAAGGTCATGGCTCAAGGCATTCAGATCGACAACAAAGCTAAGACCGATGCTGACAAGACCATGCTCGAAGGCGAAAGACTCGCTCTGGAAGCTGACAAGATCCGCAAGGACGCTGCTGCAAAAGCTTTAGATGCTCTTAACAAGGAGGAATCCAATGCCACTCTTCCATATTAGTCTTGGAGGTGGTTCACCGAACATGAACGCGAACAGCCGCAGAAACGAACAGATCGGTTCGAATACGGCTGAACGCTTCGGCGAAACCAACTATCGTCAAACGCCTGAAGAACATCGTGCTCTTCTTGATCGCTACAAAAGCGTGCCGGGGATTCCAAAGGAAATCGCTGAGCAGCTTGGGCGTGAAGAAGAAAAGCTCTCTCCGCGTTACTGGGATACGGATGCTGAACCTCGGTTCGGTGGAAGTACTCCTAGCTCTTCCTTCGTTCAAGCGATGAACGTGAGCCCCGGTTTAAACATGGTCACTTTCACGATGAAGAACGGGCGGAGCTATAGCTATGCGCTGGATCCGAACACGGCTGGCGACATATTAAATAGTAATTCAATCGGTGCTGCGTACAACAAGTTCGTGAAGCTTGGAAGAAGCAACATTCCGGTTTCTGTTACTCCGAGAAGTGGCGCTCGCTCTGGCCCTACGCCTATGGTTCTTACCGGATCTCGAAGCGGTATCTCAGCGGCTCCAGCTCCTTCCACTGGTTTGAGAGGCCCGACTACTCAGATGAACGGCTCGGCAATTACCATGCTGGGCATCCAAGGACTTGGTAAACTACTCAAAGCGATAAAAAGCGGGAAGTAGTTTAAGAACTTTAATATGAACCGGCTCTACTCTAGGGCCACACAAAAATATAGAGGTTATCATGGACGCAGAATTCGCCCGCAAATACTTGGATGGGGAGGTGTCTATCGAAGACGCTTCGCAACCGTCAGAGACTGAAACCAATCCCAACCCGTCTGGAACAGATACTCCGCCTGCCACAGACGATAAACCGCACGAAGACCAACAGCCCGATCAGGGTGGAAGTGGTGCTTCTTTGGAGACGCCTAAGGATGACAAACCGGGAGAAGATGCAGGGACTGCAACCCAGCAGACTGACACTGGTAAAGATTCTAAGGGTAAACCTGGCTTTCTCGAGGGTAAGAAGGACAACCGTCTGCCGTACCCGAACGCTAAAGATACCGACCTTGAGAAGATGAAGGCTAATCAGGCTTTCATTCGTCAAAAGGACAAGTACAAGAAGAAAGTCGCTCAGATGCAAGCTGAGATGGACAAGATGAAGGAACAGCTCCTGAAGTTCTCGAGCGTTAACACGCAGACTCTGAAGGACGATCCCGAAAAGCTTATGGATCTTAAGCTCGCTAAGAGCAACCTCCAGAATCAGATGCTCGCTTTGCAGAACCAGCAGAAGGCTATGCAGGACGAACAGGATGAGCTGGAAGCCGAGAACGCCAATCGCATTTATCAGGAACGAGTCAACTCTTGCTTCCCTGATGAAGCGGAAAAGAACCATTACAATACGTTGATGAACAACGGACGTGAGAAGTTCGTTGCCTTCTTACAGCAGTATGACCCCGAAAACGCTATCTTGCAGTACCTCGATGACTGCGACATTAGTCCTTTGATGGTTCGTACGCTGATGACTACTCCTAAAGAACTTAGGGCTGTCATTGAGAAGCGCAATCCGGTTTCTAAGGCTATGGCTTTGGAATCGCTCAAGAATCGTATCATGCTTGATCGACGCTTGAAGCAGACTTCTACTCCGAAGCAACCGTCAACACCACCTAAGAATAAGCTTCCTAGCACTGGCTCGCAAGTCAATCCGGGCGGTGGATCTAATCAGGATCCCGTACGTGATGCGAACTACTGGGAAAATTATTTGAAGACTCACTCTTAATCGGGCAAACGCCCAGGTAACAAAATGGCTAATACCATCCAAACTAACAAGCTCACCGACTTGGTGGCTCTCCGTTTCCTCGTTGCTGCTGGCTTTATCACTGCTGGTGCCAAGGAACACTTCAAGGATCAGATGCAGGGTCGCCGCGCTGGTCAGGAATACACCTTCGTGATTCGTGATGCCGCTCCGGTGTACGATGGCGAAGAAATCGTTGCAGCTGGTGGCTCCGCTGCTCCGTCGTCTAACGCTAATGGCGTGGCGATCGTGGACGGCACCAACCTGAAGAACAACATCGTCGAACGTGAAGTGAAGATGAAGCTCCGCGACTTCGCTCAGTTCCAGGACACCAACCTCATCGAACCGGTGACGGACATGAATTGGGATGCTGAAGTTGCTACCCCGAACGGCGGCAAGATGGCTAACAAGGTCATCTCCAAGGCTGTGAAGGAAGCTGTCTACAACGCTACAACCGCTATCGTCGGCACGGGCTTCCAGCCGCTCTCTGAAGTTGCTGCTCACCTTTCTTCCATCTCTATGGAAAAGATGTACGGCTTTGTTGACCCGAAGATTCAGGCTATTCTCCGTGCAAACGGTCAGCAGTTCCAGCCCGTTGGCACTCCGGATACCTTCTACAAGCAGGGTCTCCTCGGTACCTTCGATGAAGTTGAATACCGCTCTCAGCGCTTCTTCCCGGTGATCAACATGCCTGAAGTGACTGCGGCCAGCCTCAAGACTGCTAACACCGCTACGGCTATCAAGGTCACCGCTGGCCAGCTCCAGCTCGACCTCGTGTTCGCTGCCGCTGACAACGGCAAGGTCATTCCGGCTGGCACTCCGATCTTCGTGGACGGCGTGTACGCTTGCGACCTCAATGGCGATCCGACTGCTGAACTCTACGCCTTCATCCTTGCCAAGGATGCTACGGTTGCTAACGGTGCTGCTACGGTTGATGTCGGCGGCAAGATCGTTGGCGACCTCACCAACGTCTTCGGTACTTCCGTCACTGCAAATGGTGTCACGACCACTTCCGGTCAGGGTGCTCGTCTCATGTGTACGGAAAACGGCGGTGTGCTCGTTGCTGGTGACTTCCAGAACAAGACTGCTACCACCCTCGAAAAGGGCAAGTACTTCATGGGTCAGGTTCGTCTTGACGGTACCTATGAATTCTGCACTCTCGACAAGCTCGATTCCAACAACGCTGAATCCAAGCTCGGCTCTGTGGAAACGAAGGACGGCAAGAGCGTCAAGGTTCATGAAAACCGTGTGGTGAACAACAACACCCTCACCAACACGACTCGTTGGGATGTGGTTGCCATGTTCGGTACGATCGAACCGCGTGGTGTGTCCAACATCTACTTCAAGTACGATCCGCAGGCTTAAGCTTGTAATCCAAAGCATAGTAAATGCCATAGTCTTCGGGCTATGGCATTTCTATCAACTTATTCATTGATATAAAGGAGTAAACATGTTTACAATTCGAGACGTCATCACTGAGGCCCTGGCCAGGTCTAGTCTTGTCTCTAGGCGTCAACCTGCTCCTGGTAATATGGTTGAAAGCGCTTATAGACTTCTGCTCGGTATTGCTTCTGACTACAGCAAGCATAACCTGCTACAATTCCTTCGTCGGGAAGTAGATCTCACTGAAACGGTCATTCAAGAAGACCAGTATATCCTTGGCAACGGTTACGTTGAAGGGGTTGATTTCTGGTTCACTGAAACCGGCGTAACTCCTCCGTTCCCGTCTGCTGGCGCATGGGATCGTGCAAGAGCTTGGAACAAAGACTGCGAAGTTTGGACGATGACTAATATTGGCCCCGGAGTTGCTGAATGGCAGTGCACGACTTATCCTAGTCAGAAAGCTGCTATGGCCCACTTGAACGGAGCTGTGGAACGCATTGTTCCCGGTGGTCTTCAGCCTATCATGCGCATCGGCGAGATTGACAACGATCTTCCGAACGACTGGATTCAGGTTCACGCAGACAACGTGGAAAGCATTAAGGAAGTCTACTGGGATTGCAGCCAGAACGAATATGCTAACACCGCTGTTCCTGTCCAGTTCGTCAGCTATGAGGACTTCAACAATGGCGCTTATGGCGATTACGTCTACACCTGCCAAGAGATCAGCGACACCAAGATTGAAATCAGGTTCAAGCCTAGGTTCATCGCGATGGCTCGCAGTGGAAGGCTTATTGCAGTCTACAACGTCAAATACGAATTTAATCTTGACAGCGTGATGCGTATCCCTGATGTCTACAAGGAGCTGTTCATTGCGGCTCTGACTTACGCTCTGGCTTGCGAGTTCCCGCGCCTGAGTCCGGAACACACGGAACGTCTCAAGACTACTATGCGAGACATCGAAAACAGCATCAAGACTCCTACACGTGCTAACAAGTTCGTCACTAGAGAACCTGTCGTTGGCAATAGTCTTTGCACTCCTGAACAGTTGCTTTCTGGATCCTTTCTCTATCCGAGGTAATTATGGCCCAAGCGAAAGTGTTTAACAACATTGTCGGCGGCTACCAGAATTCCAATATTGACCGAGTCTGTAAAGCCGCTTCGGTCAATATGTACATGGAATCTCAGGGCAAAGAAGCTTCCAGTCCGGCCATCTTGCGCTCGATCTATGGAACTTCTGTAGCCCTTGAGCTTCCTGAAGGAAAGTGCCGAGGAATGTATCGTGTTTCCAGAGGTCATACAGGTGGCCCAGTGCTTTACGGCGTGTGGGGCAATCACTGCTATGTGATCTTCGAAGGAGTACACGGACTTGAATACCGAGAAGTTGGACGTGTTTCCAACGCTTATAGCGAACCTGTCTCCATGACTGAAACCAACGGTTATGGCGATGCGCATCCGCACCTTATTGTTGCTGACGGCGCACAGGTTTTTGCAGTTGACGTGACATTGCTTCCGACCTTGCAAGCTGCGAACTGGAAGTCTATTAAGCTTCCGTACACCGAGGCTAGCACGACCGAGTTTATCAGACCAAGCCACGTTGCCTACGCATACGGATATCTTGCTGTACTCGATGCAGGTACGGACGCATTCGTTCTAAGCTGTCAATATCCTTTTGAAGACGACAGGTGGGGCGACGACATCTTCATGACCGAAGATCACGAGATCCCTGCGGAAGGGTCTATCCCCGCTTACACTCTCGAAGGACTGCCGCAAGGATTTAGGGTCTACAGCGAGTGGTGCGCTGATTCTTGTCGCGCTTTGATTAGTGCTGGCTCGTATATCTACACTTTTGGTGATAGGAGCTTCCAGGTATTCTCGTACCACGATGACGTGAAGTTCCCCTTCCAGAGTCCTGATACTGCGGCAAACGCTGTTGGCATTAAGGCTTATCGAAGTGTGGTGGCCATTGGCCAAAACGTCTTCTGGCTCGGATCTAGCGACATTGGCGAAGGTGGAGTTTACATGGCTACAGGCGCTAGCGCACAGCGTGTAAGTACTCCGGACATCGAGCGTGAGATCTTGGCGATGAAGAATCCCAAGGATGCTATCGCTCAGACTTGGCAGGAGAACCATCACTTGTTCTATGCTATCACGTTCAGGACGGACAAGCGTACGTTAGTCTATGACGTGATGGAGAAGACTTGGGCTGTGCGTGCTTCGTACGACTCTGACATGCCGCAGCAAGAAGGTCTTTGGAGACCTCAGTACGCCATCTTTGCGTATGACAAGTACTTCTTCGGTCTGCTCGATGACAACAAGCTCATCTACTTGGACAAAGACAAGTGGACTGAATATGACGGTCTTCAGATCGTTCGCAGGCGTCGCAGCGGTGTGATGCTGATGGACTACTCTCCGTTCTACTGTAATGACCTGAAGCTTATTTGCAATAACGGCGACGTTCCTGTTCCTGACTTGAATCCTAAGATCACTCTACGTTGGTCGTGGGATGGAAGTACTTGGAGCGATCAGGAAGTCGGTCTCATCGGAACCCAAGGTCGGTATGACTGGATTTCTGAGTGGTGGACGTTGGGCTACGGCTCTATGCTCACTCTCGAGATCACTTGTAGCGATCCTATGAACTTCTGCATCTTGAACTCCAAACTCCAAGTGGAGCAAGCTGCAATGATTTAGAGGCGACATGAGACAACAGAGAAACAGAACTCACTCATCCCTGCAGGGAGTTAAGCTTCATGAGTTTAACTTCCAGCAGTTTGCGCCAGATGCTCTTAAAGGCGTTTGGGCGCGAAAGTGGGATGAATACTTGCAGCTTACGATCGTGAAAGGTCATGCGATCCTTACAAGCAGCATCGTAACTGAGCCAACCAGAGTGGAGATGGAACTTCCTGCTCACCCTGCGTTTTGGATGACTGTTCTTGGCCCTTCCGGCTGTAGAGCAGTCTTGGTTTTGAAGAACGACCCAATTTCTATGCCGTTACAGGCGAATGAACAAATTCAAGCTACGTTTACAATAGGAGACGAAAATGGCTTATAGCTCTTACAACTATGGCTCCAACATGATCAGTGGAGCTGGTCAGGGTGCTTCTGCTGCTGCTGCGGCTTCTGGCGGAAATCCTTATGCCACTGCTGCTGGTGGTATCTTTGGTATGCTTTCTGGCTGGTTCCAGTCTGCTGCTGAAGAAGAAGATATGCAGCGTCGTATCGAGATTCTTCAGCAAGCCGCAGACGACCTCGAAATCGACTACAACAATATCGAGGCTTTGTATAACGAATTCGCTAAGAATTACACTCCGGGCGGATGGACGTATGACGAGAACGGCAATAAGGTCTCAAGTGCTGATATCGCTATGCAGGAAGCTGCTAAGAAGATCAACAGCTGGGATCAGAACGCTGCTAACCGCTTTAAAGAAGCCGGTATTCTCGATGCCAACGGCAAGATCAACGCTTCTGCGATGAAGTTCAACCTTGGTGAAAACGAAGATGAAGTCATGGACTTTGTCAACCCCTACATGGGCAACGTGATTGACGCTTCTAACGCTAAAGTCCAGCACTCCGCAGCTGGAGCAGGTCTTGGGCGTTCTACGGGTGCGGCTAAGGCTATTGCCGAAAACACTGCCAAGGAATACAATGACCTGTACAACACTGGCCTGAACGCATTCCAGCAAAATCGTGGTCAAGCCTACAGTGAATGGTCTGGCTATCTGGACAACATAAATAAGACCCTCGACACTATTCTCAAGGCAGACCAGTACGGTATTGGCCAGCAGAAGGATCTTGGCGATGAGTTCTTGCAGTTCCAGAGCGACCTCGTTGACAGTCAGGCAGGTATCAAACGTGATCAGGCTCAGGGCAAGGCTCAATTTGCTTTGACTCAGGCTCAGCTGTAAGGAGGATCTATGGCTTATCAATCTAACGCAGTAGACGTTCTTGGATCTTTGCTCGCCATCGGCCCTGCCTATCGTGCTGATAGGGATCGTCGTGATCGCCAAATGAAGGAAGGCATCGAAGGTCTTGCTAAAGCTGGCGGTCAGGTGTACGGATACGTGCGCCGTAAGGGTCTGACTTACAAGGGTGATGAATATCTGGAAAAGCTTAAGGCCGAACTCGCAGATCTTGAGCAGGAAAAGGTCACCATCGAGAATCAGATTCGTACTATCCAGAACGAAGACCAGACCTATGGTATGACAGACACTGAGCCGTTTAAATCTGCCGGAGAAGGCTTTGGGCCTTTCCCGGTGGAGCCGAACGACAAAGCAGCTGAAGAATTTGACTATACCGCTTTTGAAGGGAGGGCATAATGCCTAATTACGGAATGAAATCTGGCCTTGCTGACTCGGTTAAGGCTACTGGCAAGCGTGAGCTGCATGAGCCTTGGACGCCTAACTTCGACTTTGGAGTCGAAGAGCGTCCTATCCCTCCTAACAGCTTTGATCCGCAGCAGGAGTTCTACAAGACTCAGGAAGGCATTAGCGGTTTGGGTGATGCCTATGGCGATCGTGCAGGTTATAATGCTTTTGCTCTTGGGCGTGATACGGTCAACTCCAACTCTGACCCTGTAAAGCAAGAACGCATCCAGCAGCTCTATACTCGCTTGGATGAAGTGAACGCTCGTATTCAGGAGCTTAAGGTTGAAATCTCCTATCAAGAAAAGCTCAAAGCTCTTGAGATGTCTGGTGATCCGCTGTGGGAAATGGCCAAGGACAAGTACATTCACACTGGCGACATGAGTGATCTGTCTAGTATCCTTCAGCGCGTTACTAATGTCTCTGAAGCTGAAGCACAACGTGATTTCAATGCAAATGAGAACAAGCTTAACCGTGATGCGAACTACAAGCTGGCCAAAGAAGCTAAAGACCAGACAAAGGCTGAGCAGAAAGAAGCCAACGCAAGATCTGCGCGCTTCTCTCGCAACGTTTTGTCTGAACTTCTTAAGACGTACAACGCAGTTAAGGGTGATCCTAGCAAGCAGATTGAAGCTGGCAACGATTTGATCAAGCAGCTTCAGGATGTTAAGGAAAAGGCTGAAATTGCTGGTCTAACTATGGAAGATCTCTACTCGGAAATGCCCGAAGAGCTGGAAGCTGTTAATCTTGCTATCAACGAAGCGAGATTGGCTGTACAATCTGGCATCGAAGAGGGCAAACAGAGAGCAGCCGATGCCAAAATTGCTCAAGCAGAACGTAATGCTGTCAGCAATGCTGTTGCTGAGTTCAATAAAGCCGCAAAAGACTATAAGACTGCCACAGATCAGAAGAAAACCTTTGAAAAAGATCATCCTGGTTTCATTTTCAGCCTAGTTAAAGGCAAAAGTGGTGGATGGACTATTGACTATAAGGAGAAAGCGAAATGACGTTTGAAGATTTTGCGGTTTGGGCGGCAAATGCGTCCTTCGAGAACGAACTAGAACAGCAAGTTCTTAACCGAATCGTGGACTACGTGACAGCTGCTGATGCTTCTCCCGGAAAAGACTTCCATCTCTCCCTTCTTGGAGGGATGTTGGCCAGAGACCGTGATGCTTTTGCATTAGCCCTTCGTAACAATCCGAGTTGGGCTAAGGATCTGCAAAAAGCTATCTACGGTGAGACATGGAGCTGGAAGCCTAATCAAGTTGCTCAGCTCTTGGAATTCAATAGCCCTGAAGAAATGTTCAAGGAGGACAAGGAAACCAAACTTCCTAGCTGGAAGAGGCGGTTTACTTCCGATGATCCCGAAAAAATGGCAGAGGATCTTAAGAGATACTACTTGGAAGAACAAAACATCGATCCGAAACAGCTTGTGAAGTGGCTTCAGACCGAACAGAGCCGTATTGACCGTGAAAAGAAGTATAGCTCGCCCGGTTATTCGGCTTTGTCGTTCGTAGCTCCCAGAACCGTTGAGTCTCTGCGGAGCACTGACGACTTTTCTGGCAAAGATGTAGGCCTTGATGTGGCTGAGAACGTTTTGCAGATGCTTCCTTATGGTCGTATCGCTTTGGGCGTTCCTACCATTGCTACGAAGGCTCTTCCGATTGTCCATGGACTTTATAATACATCTGGAAAAGCTCTGAAAGCATATCCTAAATTAAATAAAATAAATAGCTTCTTAGAGAAAATAGGCAAATCTACTCTATCCTACGCAGGTGATCATCCAGGCTTGATGAACTTCGGCGTTGGCGTTCTTCAGGCAGGTGCTGCACCAGCTGCTATGGAATTCGCAGACGCAGCAGCTTATACGCCTGAAGAGAACCAGAATCGTTCGGAATTTAATCCAAAAGATGTAGCAGAAGGTGCAGCCATCAACTTTGCTACTCCTTTCACAGCCGGATCTATGCTGTCTGGCGTTGGACGAAAGTCTGGTCTATGGGGCAACAAAGCTGCTGACATCGCAAATCAGTTCGGCTTTACGGATCCTTATGTAGAGGCTAAAATTGCAAAAGTTGCTGGTCGTCTTGGATCTACTGGGCCAACCTCCGGAAAGACTGTTACAGCTTCTCTCGAAAAGGATGCAGACATTCTTAACCAGATCGAAGAAGCTGTGAGAAAGTACCAGAAAAGCGGAAAGCAGAGTGCTGCTATCGCCGATTGGGAAAAAGGTCTTGCCCCTGAGCAGAAGGCAAAGATAGAAGCTATCAAGAAAAACATGGAGATCGAAGATCGTCCAGGTATTTCGGCTGCTTATGAATCTGAATACTCTAGGCAGAACCCTAACAGGATTTCCGAGACGAAAGCCTTGGAAGACGCTGGACTTGATAGCAAATTGGGTCTTGATGAAAAAGGCAACCTCATTTACATCAAGGAAGACTTTGATCCTACTGGAGTTCTCTCTGAAAATCCGCAGATTACCATTCCTACTGGCCCGTCTAACAGAAGCTTCAAGGCACTTCGCGAAGCAGAGCTTAACGAGCTTGAAGAGATTGCTACAAAGAGCGGAAAGACCTTCGACAGGAACTATCCTGGTCGTGTCTTGGATGTAGATAAGAAGATTCAGGAAAAGGCTGCTGAACCGACCGTTCAGAAACTAAGAGCAGGTGCTAAAGCTGGTCTCGGTGCTCAGATGGCTAAGGTCTATACCGGAAACAAGCTAGGCCAGCAGAAGTTCGGTTCTAGTTTGGTCGCTGCTCTGCCGGGAATTAGTCAGGAAGACGTAGAAGCTCTTGACTATTGGCAGCTTCCTGAAGAAGAAGTAGAAATTCTCAAGGATCCTGACATGATTCGCATGTGGGAATTAGGCTTTGCACCTCACGAGAACGAAGCCGATCCGATGTGGAGAGCCTACAAGTACTATGTGAACAACATGAGAGGCAAATAAGCATGAGAAACTTTGACAACTGGGACAACTATACCGTGGAAGATAAAACCTTCTATGGTAGGTTTACCTTCTATAAGCTCCATACCACCGAAAAGGTAGAAATCACTGACGAGAGTGGCACTCCGATTGATAACCCTATCCTTTCCGATGCTTACGGCCGCACTTCTCAGCAGGTCTTCCTGCCGCCTGAAGATGTGACTGTAGTCTTGGAAAAGTATATCGGTGGTGGTGATATGTCTGAAAACCCTGATGATGTTTCAGCTTGGAGTGAAGTTCGCTCCTTTGACAACATCAATCAGGAGTACATTCCCGAAATCAACAGCAATGATCACATGGTTGTAGTCGGAACTACGGAAGACCTTACGGACTATACGCAGTACGACAAAGAATATGTGATGGTTCTTGGTTACTACGAGATTGGTGATATGCCTCCGGCTTTCTACCATCTTGAGCTTAACTCCATCGCTACTCCAGACGGCGGCTCGATTATCCGCTCGGATCCTACGCATATTTGGCGCTTGATCACTCCGCAGATCTTGGATATCCGTATCTTCGGTGTGTTCCCGGCTGAAACTGCTGCAAGTACTGAAGGCTATGATAGCCAGTTCCGCAACGCCTTCTCATTCGCAAACACCAAGGGTATTTCTGTCTACATGCCTAAGGTCTACAACCGTGGGTATTATGCCTTCAACGGTGGCGATCACTTGATTGCTGGAACCTTGTATGTTGACAACGGCACTGTGCTGTCTGGAAAGTCTGGCACGATTTCCGAGCTGACTGTCGGCAAAATTGAGGGTGGTGCAGCTGGCTTCCTTGAAAGGAACGAATACAACACTGGTAAGCTTCGCCTGAATGTGAAGAGCGCAAGGTCGAGCTGGCTAGCTGATTGGAACCAGAATGACGTTTCGCTGAAACCGACTGAAGAGCTTATCATCGACTCGCAGATCATCAGGTCTCCGTTCTCTATTTCCGATCTTCAGCGCGTGTACATCGAACAGCCGAACTTCAATCCGGCAGGTCGCATCACGTTCTCTAGGATCATTGACTTTGAAAGCCCTGGCCGAATCTCGCTGGATGCTCCTATCAGCTTCCAGTACATGACCGAAATCAAGGACTCTTGGTGGGCGCTGACAAGTTCCAACCACAAGTTGAGCACAACCAACGTGGACATTGCTGCCAACTGCACGATGTACCTTGACGACTTCTTGTACGTGGAGAACTTCTGTATCTTCCAGTACTTGAATGGCGTTAGAACGTTCAACTTGGATGGGCGTACGTACAATGCCTCGGTCAATGATCGTTACGACAGCTGCACGTTCTTGAATGGTGAAATTTCTAACCTTCACCTGACCGGAACTGTAACACTACGAAACATCAAGGGATCTGTGTACACCAATCCGGCTGCTGCATGGACTGACGTCTCGGTGGAAGACTCCTACATTACTGGGTCTTTGCCGTACAACATCACTGGCAATGTGTACATCAAGAGCTCGAGCTTTATTAGCACCTTCGCAACTGGAAGCTCCTTGCCTGCTTTCCACGGAAACAGCTGTATAATCCGCGATAGCATCTTCAACGGATATTTCTTGCAGGTTCCGTACAATGCTGTTATCACCGGATGTACGTTTGACATGAACAGCCAAGGTGCTTATTCTAACGTGACGGTCTATTCTAGTCCTGCCAACGGCTATGTATCTATTACATTCTCGGACAACGTGCTGAATTCTGCAAAGCTTAGAATTGCACAGTCTTCTGCTCAACTGCTGATAACTGTTGTGAATTCTGTCTTCGTTGGAAATGCTATCACGAATTCCAGAGATGGAACGAACTTCATCTCTTGGGTGCCAGGAACAATGGCTGATAGCGGCCACTCGTACTCTTACCGCAACAACGATGGCCCGAATGTTCTTCAGCAGGATTCTTACACGACCGTGCTTAAGAATGTTCCGATGTGGCACAACGATGGATCCACTCCGCCTTCGACCTTGTACATAGAATACACTGACCCTGAGAACATCTTCCACATGGGCGGTATTCCGGTGATCACCGGTTATTCTACCACGGTTCTTCCGAATGGTGGCGTGATTTCTGTTCCTACTTACTCGCAGAGCGATGACACGAACACGTACGCCAGAAAGTCAAGGCTTGTTGGTCTGACGATCGAAGACTTCAACATCTTCTGCTTCTCTAACAACGACTTTATTAGCAAGTATATAGCGTTGTCTGTGAGCATCCAGAAGAGGGAAGGGCAAGAAAATAACAAGACCCTTACGCCCAACATCAATGCCAACAGCGTTGGTATTCCGGCGGATCTGAGTCTTCCTCCGTTCAGCACTAGCAACCCTTCTGCCAATTCGGCTTCTGGTGTTCCGGTTCCCGATGCGTCCGAAGATCTTGTGCTGCAAGTGTCGCTTACAGACGTGCGCGTCATCTCCTAACTTTTAGGTCTATAGGAATAACCTTCCTATAGACCTTCAACTTATTCATTGATAATTCAAAGAGGTTTTTCATGGCGATCTTAAACACTGAAGAGTATGCTTACATCATACCTCCCTCTGCCCAGTTTAATGACGAGAACGGCAAGCCATACTCTGCTGGCTTTGTAGAATTCTACAAGCACGGCACAAGCGAAAGGTACATCACCTACGCAGATTGGAGCGGTTCTTTCAACCCCTTCAGAATTCCGCTTAACTCCCAAGGCCGTGCAGTGGCCATTGTCCCGAAGGATGTTTTCTTGGACATGTACGTGTACAACTACCTTGGCAATCTGGCTTACTCTCGTCTGAACGTGAACTACATTGGCGAAGGTGGCTTTACTACGGATAATCTGGTTCGTGGTATTGTTCCTGAATCCAACAACGTCCACACTAGGGTTGCACGGACTCTGGAAGATGGCACGCAGATCTACGGTATCTCCGTAGACGAAGACCTTTGGATCGCTCAAGCTATTGCTCCGAATGATTGGACTCCGAGCCAGAGCACTCCGCAGGGCGTTCTGCGCTGGCACAACAAGAAGCTCTACTACCACATCACGAACGTCAACACCAATGTACCTCCGGATGAAGACCCGGAGAACTGGAAGTCCACTACCATTAGCGACTTCTTGAAGAGCTTTAACATCGACTGGGGTAAGCTTGTGGCTACCAACACTGGCGACCACGGCATCGGCCCTTGGACTAAGAAGTCTGGCAGCGTTGATGTTGTGGGTGGATATCTTCAGCTAGAAGCCGAAAGAATCTACCACTTCACACTCCGCATGGAAATCTCCAATGAGACCTACAGCGAAAACTACTACACTGGTTACATCACTGCCGACAACGATGGAAGCTCTTTCCAGCCTGAATTCGAACTTGACGGTTCTAAGCGCAACCAGATCGCAGAAATCTCTTGGGATGGTGCGGCTACTGAAGAAGACCTGAAGTACTATCTGGTTCCGACTCTGCCGTCTGGCTTCAGCGTGACCAATGCAGTCCTCTGGCTGCACAGCATCAACAACACCATCCTTGCAGGTAACGGAAGCATCGTAGTCGATGATGAGCTTTCTTTGGACAGCGACAACCCCGTTCAGAACCGAGTAGTTACTGCAGCTTTAAACACTAAGGCAAACTCTGCTGACCTCGCTCCCATTGCTACTTCCGGCTCTTGGAACGATCTTGAAGATGTGCCGACAGACTTGGTGGAAGATCCCAACTACGTCCACACTGACGAGAACTTCACCTCCGCTGAGAAGGATAAGCTAGCCGGAATTCAGGCTGGAGCCGAAGCTAATGTCCAAGCCGATTGGAATCAGACTGATACTTCCGCAGACGACTACATCAAGAACAAGCCGGAAAACCTTGTCCAAGACGCTAACTACGTTCACACTGATAACAATTTCACGACCGCCGAGAAGGATAAGCTCGCTGGCGTTGAAGCTGGAGCAGAAAAGAACGTCAATGCTGACTGGAACGCTACCAGTGGTGACGCGGAGATTCTTAACAAGCCTGAAAATCTTGTGCAGGATCCGAACTACGTCCATACCGACAACAACTTCACGAACGCTGACAAATCTAAGCTCGATGGTATCGAAGCCGGAGCTGAAGTCAACGTGCAAGCTGACTGGAGTCAGAGCGATTCTTCCGCTGATGACTACATCAAGAACAAGCCTACGATCTATGATCCGACGTTCTTGGTTACTTACGATGTGACCCCTTATGCTGACGTGAAGGCTGCGATTGATGCCAACCAGCAGATCTTATTTAGAGCAAACGCAGCTGCAACGGGAGTGGCTCCGGTAGTCCCTAAGGCTTTCTATTATCTCAACGGATTTGGCTGTTACATTTACGTTTTGGAATACTCTGAAACTTACATTGCTCAGTATACGTACAGAGTCACTACCCAGAACGGACAGACTGTATGGTCTTCTTCTTCTAGGGTGGTTCATGCCAACGTAGATGAAGTCCTTACGGTCACCTATGGTGTTATCGGAAGTGATACTACTGGCAAGATGCAGACGTACTTCCAAGATGGCAAGACTATCTTCATGAAGATCGGCTCTTCTGCTCCGCTTAAGTGGCTTCCACTCTACTCTCTCGTAAGCGGTGTGTACAGCTTCCGTGATATCCAGCCTTCTCAGGACGGTAAGACGCTTCAAGCTGTAGAATACAAATGGAACGGAACTGCATGGAGCACGACTTATACAGATATCTACGAAAGCCAGCCGGGTACAGTGGTTCTTACAATTGCTAGCACTGCGACTGACATTCAAACTGCTATCGATGATGGATCTATCCCAGTTCTCAGGGTAGGAAGCCACGTCTTCCAAATGATCTACCAGCGCACAGAAGCAGGTGGATTAGGCTATTGCTACGCTTTTGCCAGAGCTCCTGTTGAAGAGTCTTCTGACGCGGCAGGTGAGAATTTCCTTTATGTGATCAGCCTGGGAGGATTGAGCGGCAGCCCGTATCCTGATACAGACGGTGTTTGGCAGGTTCATAACGAGTATCTTGCAAGATCTGACTGGGATCAGATTGATTCTGATTCCTTAGAGTACATCAAGAACAAACCTAGCCAGAGTCCGGTGGCAGCTGGAACGGATATTACTCTTACCGAAGTGAACGGCACGCTGTTCATCAACTCAACGGCTGTTCCGGCTCACACCTCGGCTGAAAGCACTAAGATTCTTTCCGTAGACTCTAGCGGCAATCTAGTTTGGGTAAGTCCTCAGTCGTCCTCTCAAGTTCAGGCTGACTGGAGCCAATCTGACTCTTCGGCTGTGGACTACATCAAGAATAAACCGTCTATCCCTGTAATTGGTACAATCACTCTCTAGGAGGCTTCATGTCTGAAAACACTCAAGGCGTTCTGTACAAAAACGCCAAATGGTTACAGCATAATGGCAAACTCCTTACGGTGAATTATCGTGGTTCCGTCTCTTTTGACGGAACCAGCTATGAAACGCTAAAGGTTCCTATCAGGATCTATAGCGGTCAGGGCCAAGATAGTACAGTTTATCGTCAGGAGTGGATGGTCGAAAACCTCAATCTTCCTCTTGGAAATGACTCTAATGGCAATTCACGGGATAATGAGTGGGACAGCCTTTCCGACGACGACAAAACTTGCGAAGTGATCCACACAAATGGAGGTGTACTTACTCGTAAAGCTCTGTCTGAAGGTCATGGAAGGCCTGATGGCTGGTGGATAGACCGATTTGAGCCGCCTTATGTCTTTGATGACGAGCATGACGCCTGGAGGAAAGACAGCGCTCGCAGTATTTTGATTAATGGGCGCAGATACTACAATGATGCAGCTATCGAAGTCATTGATGAAATGATCAAGGACACTGGTTGGAGAGTTCCAAGACCGCAAGAGTATTTGTACTTGATGAACTACTTCGGCAATCTAACACGCTTGTACTCAAGTGCTAAACCTGCCGGAGCTCATCATCCTATAGATGAATACTATCCTGACCCCGTTGGAAGCCCTAATGAGGTAGAGTATTACTGTTCTCAGTTTAGGTTGAACCCTACGATGGTGACACACGAGAAAGTTCCAAGTAGTACGAGCACTGGCATAACTGTGCAAAATCGCGTCATATTTGATGCAGATCCTGAAAACACCGCTAGGTTGATTTTCTCCATGTTTAATGGAGAAGGAGACAACAGTGTTGTTCATTATCGCCCTTCTGATTCGGTTGTGCCAAGCACTCAAAGCGGCCCTTATCCGACATGGGGGTGGGGTATATATTCTTATGGAAGTGGTACCGTCAGATGCAACAAAACTCTAAAGGAAATTCTTTATGGTAACGGTTTTGGAGCAATCCCTACACGCGGTATAGCAACAATGAGCGTGAACACTTCTACCGGGCATCGAAACAGAAAAGTCCGTTTGATCTTGGATCCACCGATGTATAGCACTGGTGGCCCGTCAGATCCAACGGAAATTCCGCCTGTGATGAAGATTGGTTTTGCTTATCGTGATACCGATCTCGCTCCGTACTTCTATCCAATCCGCCTTGTGCGACTCAACAATTTTAACCTCTAAGGAGCAATATGTCTCAAGTATTTGCAAATACGATTGACGGTAATCCGATCTATGCTGCCCGAGCAGAAGCGGATGAAGACGGTCTGAACCTTAAACAGTACTACGCCAAGATCGCTGACCTTGCAGCTGTAGCATTCAGCGGATCATACAATGATCTTGCGAATACTCCGTCCATTCCAACTAAGACCTCGGATCTTACCAACGACAGCGGATTTATCACTGCAAGCGATATTCCGGCTATTCCGACGAAGACTTCGGATCTTACGAACGATAGCGGATTCATTACGGCTAGTGATATTCCGGCTCAGGAACAAGCTGACTGGAACGAATCGGACTCTTCGGATCCGGCTTATATCAAGAATAAGCCGACTATTCCAGCTGCACAAGTCCAAAGTGATTGGTCTCAGTCCGATTCTTCTGCTGTAGACTTCATCAAGAACAAGCCAACTATCCCGACTGTCGAACTGTTCGAAGCAGTATACGGCACCACTTCTTTCGCAGATGTTGTTGCGGCAATCGCCGCTAAGAAGATCGTTTATTGCAGTGTGGCTGTATCTGGAGCTACCAGAATGGGTGTTTTTGCATACCATAGTAGCAACAAGGTGGAATTCCAGTACTACCGCTCTGGCAATGGAGTTCCCGACTCAGTGTTCATCTATTCTGTTGACAGCAGCAACGCTTGGACTACCACTGAGCGTTCTGCAAACTGTGTAGTTCTTTCATACGGCACTTCTACTTGGAATGACTTTTTAGAAGCATACCAAAAGAACTCGGTAGTTTTCTGTTCTGTTGTTCCTTACAATCAAGCTTATCGCTACGCTCATTTGGCATTTGTCTCTATGAGTTCTTCGACCTCTAACAGATACGCCGAATTCTGGTTTGTACGTAGCGTTCCAACGCATAATGCTACCAATCAGGGCGACCAAGTGTTCATTTACACTCTGAAATACGATAATACTTGGACTACCACAACTCGCGAGATGGTTCTTCAAGCGGTCGCTGGAAACGGTATCACTCGTACGGTTACTACAGCTGCTGGAGCTGGCACAATCGCTTGGTCTGTGAAACCTGCTACGAATGGCGGTGTAAACGTAGACTCCAACGGTGTATCTGTCGATGTCAAGGAAGCTCCTTCCGATGGCAAGGAATACGTCCGTAAGAATGGCGCTTGGGTGGCTAAAGAAATCGTGCTGTATTCTGGAGCTAGATCTGCTAATGCCGCTTTATCAGAAAATCCGACTAACTTTGAATACCTCAGAGTTACTTTACAGTATGACACTAATAAGCCTAGCGCTGTCGTTCTGGTCGATCCTACTCTTGGAACGCAGGTAGTGACATATGTGAAGGGAGTAAACACCTGGACTACCTATCTGCAACTGACTCTTTCAGCATCTGCTATTACGACCGACAACAGTAAGAGTATCAGCTTTGGTGGAATGAACTCGGGTACGCCAGAAATTGCTAGTGTATCTTTGGATTCTGCTGAAGACATCGGCAGCATTGTCAAGGTTGTAGGCGTTAATCGCATCGCTTCTAACTAGGAGGCTTCATGAACTGGTTAAAAGCCCTCGAAGAATTCGGTAACAAGGTTGGCATTCTTGCCGCCTTGTTTGCTGGTTATCTATTCATGCAAGTCCAAGATCTCGGTGAACGGACTGATAAGCTTGAAACAAAGACCGAAGCTATAAGTGAAATTCGGGCTGATCTGTCAAGCATTAAAGGTCAGTTGGATCTTATCATCAAACTTAATGTCAACAACAAGGAGCAGAAATGATTCCTGAAACTATCAAGAAAGTGCTAGCAAACGTTACCCAGCACTTTACAGACGCTGAGAAAGCTCTTGCCAGAGCCAACATCGGGGCAGCTGCTGTGGAAGATATCACCACCGATGCGGTGAAGTACACGGAGCAGGCTCTTACGGACGCTCAGAAAGGCCAAGCTCGTCAGAACATCAATGCTGCTGCGAACGTTTTGGCTACTCAGTCAAGCAATGGTCTGATGTCGTCCAGCGATAAGGAAAAGCTCGATGGGATTCAAGCCGGAGCGGAAGTCAATGTCCAATCCGACTGGAACCAAACGAGCACTACGGCTGATGACTATATCAAGAACAAACCAGCACTCGCGGCTATCGCTCTGTCTGGCTCTTGGAGCGATTTGCAGAATATCCCGTCTGATCTGGTATTCGACTCAAGTTACGTTCACACGGACAACAACTTTACTACCACGCTCAAGAACAAGCTAGACGGAATTGAAGCTGGAGCAGAAGCGAACGTTCAAGCAGATTGGACAGAAACAAGCACTTCTTCTGATGCGTATATTCGTAACAAGCCTGCTGATCTTGTTCAGGATGTAGACTATGTTCACACCGACAACAACTTCACGGACGCCCTTAAGACTAAGCTTGACGGAATTGCGTCTGGTGCAGAAGTGAACGTCCAAAGCGATTGGAACCAGTCTGATAACACAGCTGACGACTACATCAAGAATAAGCCTTCTAATCTTGTTCAAGATGCGTCCTATGTGCATACCGATGAAAACTTCACTGCTTCTCTCAAGACCAAGCTAGAAGGGATAGCGGCTGGAGCAGAAGTGAACGTGCAAGCGGACTGGAACCAGACAGACTCTAGCGCTGATGACTACATCAAGAATAAACCCGCAGTAATTACACAGGTTAATCCAGATTGGACGGCTTCTAGCGGACTTGCTCAGATCCTTAATAAGCCGAACTTCCAGAGGGTAGTCTACGGAGGTACTGCTTCGGAGCTTACTGGCTTGAAGTTTGACGCAGATGATCCGACAGGATATGTAAGCGTTCTTCTGGACTCTGACCAGCAACCTTCTGGCTACTTGGTAGCTGGCCCGTACAAGGTATTGCTCGACTCTGGCGTTAATGGACTGGGAGATTCTAGCGAAGGTGTCTACATTGACTCTGACGGCACGTTCAAGAAGTGTACCAAGAACGTGGTATTCGTTGGACTTAGTACCTCGTATGCGGATGTGCTGGCTCACGTCAAAGCTAACAGAGAAGTGATTCTCAGATACGATAGCTCAGGTAACGACTTACATCAGTACTTCAGACTGTCTCAGTTCAACCCTGATGGAAGTATGGAATTTGAATGTATGCGTTCTGGATCTGGGTACGTCATAGCCTACAAGTACGGATTGAGCTCTGGCGGAACATGGACTCGTACAGACACTAGTGTGTCCAACTACACTGGAATCCAGATTGATGGCATTGGTCGTAACCTGCACTTGAACCAGAACAACTATGTGCAGACGAACTTCCCCGGCGGTCTGTGGACTGCTGATATGGCACAAAACAACATCTTCTATCGTCTCAATGGTGGAGGCTTTGCAGGCGCTTTCTATCTTGCAGCTCGATATAAGACGGATGGAACTTACGAGTTAGGTCTCAGTTACTCTGGATCTGGAACTTATGGCACAATTACGTTCATAGGTACGGAGACCGTCATTGCCACGGACAACACTGTAACAGTCAAGCAAGCTGCGTACATCGCTGAATCTGAGTACTACACTGTATCTACCAGATTTGGTGGAAATGCTTCTACCCCGTTTGATCCGACCCGCCACAAAGCTATCTACTACAGCGGCTTTGGTAACATCGGCCCAGCAAGTGACGTGAAGATCGCCATCTGGAACGATAGCGGAACGATCAAGATTGGCTTTACCAGCATAGAAGTTGGGAAGGTCGGTTCGACCAACTAACTCTTAGATGTTCCTATCACTCAAACGGTGTCTAACCATTAACTAAAGGACTAATCATGTCTACATTCAAATTCCCTAAAATCGTCTTCGGGCCTGAGTTCGAAGCTCTCGTTAACGGAGTTAAGACAAAGGTTCGCATCGAAGGCTGTTCCAACGGCGCGTATCTCATCAAGAACATGGCAGAAGGCAAGGTGTATCGAGTAAAGCCGGGTCTTGCTCTGGACAATGGCACTTTCACTTTCGAAGGAGCTATTTCCACTCCGGTTGATCCGACTCCGGAAGAACCTACCGAACCGACTGAACCCACGGAACCCACGGAACCGACAGATCCTGATCCGGACACTCTGGATCCGAACAGCTAATCGCAAAGAAAAGACCTATACCCCGAAAGGTATAGGCCTTTTTAGCACCACTTCATTAACCACAGGTATGCATGTTCTGTCTATTTAGACTCCGTCAGAACGGTGGAGCTTGCTATGATCTTGGCAATCTTCAACGGTCTATTAAGCCACTGGAGTTTTGTCAAGTTTCGCGTGCCAAGGACGGGCTGGAGCGGAACCACCCAGTTTTTCAGGTCGTCTGTGTTAGACAGGACAGCCCAAAATTCAGCCAACTGGCTAGGTTCTAGCTTCGAAATGAGAGGTTCGCGACCGGAAGTTGTTAGCAGTCCGTCCACGACCTTCTGCATTGTGTCCATCTTTACGGCAATCACAATTTGCTGTTCAGGACTTAGTTCTTGAGACATTTTAGCCTCCCCATTTATCTAAAAGTGCTCGCAGCAACTTTTTGTAGCACTCCGGACATAGGTCATTCACTTTCCGATTAAAGTCAAAGATCTCAATGCTTATGGCGACATTGAAAGAATGTGAATCGAGGAACACACTCTCTATCGACTTATTCGGTTGTGGATCACCATATATCGGAGTGCCACAAATGTCACAGCGAGTTTCAATGTTTGTAACCAGCTGTCTGGCCATGTTAATCCTTCACGATAGCCCAGTCGTTAGACAAGCAATCATTGACCGACGGAACCCACATGCTGTGAGAACCATTGACCATCTTTAGCTGCATGTAAGGTTCACAACGGAACAGGTCACCTTCCTTCAGGCCCCATGCTTCAGCAGTCTGCTTATTGCACGGAATGCCATCAGGATAACCCTTCTGGAGAACAGCGAACATGCCCTTACCATTCCAGCCGGAACGATGGATCTTCTTTCCTTGCTTCATCTGCCAGAGAGCCCAAGAGAAGTCATGGATGAATTCATGATCATGGTCTTCTTGGCAAGATGGAGTGGCCTGAGCATTTTCGTCAAAGATCTCATACGTCTTTTCGAAGATGTCAGCACGACACGGATAGAATTCTCCGTTGACACCACGAATTACGTAGTCGTTGATGGATACAATCATGTCGCCTTCAAGCGTGTGGATTTTAAGCTGACCATCTGGAGCAAAGAACGCATCCTTGCCACAGAAGTCAATCACTTCATGGGTGGATCCGATGAGACCAGTGAACTGTACGGCCTCAATCACAACAGGTTTCTTACGAGCAAAGATTCTCATTGTTTTTCTTTCCTTTATCTTTTGCATATTAGTTTTAACCACGTCCGCAACCGCATAACAAGCATCTAGCGAATCAAAAAATTTCTCAGGAAAATCTTTATTATCGTAGACCGGTATGCTTCTAGCGTATACGGTGATTCTTACAAGATTGCGTTTTTCTGTTTTAGTTCCAAATTCAAATCCGCAAAAGCGCCATCTCGGGACTTTAACGGTTTTTGAATCGTGAGCAAATGAAACTTCGTCTATATCTGGAACAAGATGTTTCAGAAGATAACTCCAAGCATCAAGAGATTTGTTATCTATGCTCATCACTCATTATCCTTTAAAACGGCCTCAGCCGCCATGCGACAGGAGATCGCAAAGATTTCTTTTTGATCTCTGTCTGCACGGAGCAACTGGAGTTTCAGGTTAGAGTCGATCATAGCATCAAGCTGTTTCTCTGTCGGCTTCTTCCAGTCCGCCGGACGTTGTTCCTTCGGAGGGTTGAGGATAAGCAGAGTCAACTTGGCTTTTTCATTTCTGTAGAGATTGCGAGCATCCGCATAAGCTTGTGCGGCTTTCTCGTAATCATCGAGAGCTTCGTTAATTGTCATTCTTTCTCCTTGCTTCCCTCAAAGCATGACGATCATCCAGAGTATCTTTGACCATACGGGCGTACTCCGGGATGTCACTGATCATGTCAGCAGAGAGTTTGAATGTGTCGCTCTGTACCGCATAGACCCAGTCCACAGCAAACAAGTCGCCAGTAGACGGCACCCAAGGAACAAGCTGTCCATGAGCGTTATGCAGATAGAGATACGGAAGTTGCATCTTGGAATGCTCATCAGGATACTGGGCCTGAACCCATTGTCCTTTTCCATTCCAGCCAGCACGGGCAAGACGCGCCCCTCGCTTTAGAGCAAGGAGAGCGTCGCTAAAATCAAACTGAGTTTGCATGGCATCATTACACATGGAAACTCCTAGAAGGGCATGTCACCGTTTTCATCTTGACCAACAGGTTCAGCCGGTTCAGGCTTAGCCGGAGCTGCCTTACGGCGGATCACCAAGCGTTCAGACGTTTTACCAGTTGGAGCAGGTTGGGACGGCGGTTCGGGAAAGGCAGCAGCTTCCACCTGTTCAGGTTCCTTGGCAATCTTGGAACGAACCTGCTTTGCCGGAGCCATGTTGACACGTTCTTCACGAGTCTTCGGAGCATTGTCCTTCTTTTCGTCATCTTCTTTCTTTTCGTAGCGCTTCCATTCAAAGCCTTCAAGGCAGGAAGTTTCTACCACGTCTTCCGGAGCGATGAAATCACCGATCCACAACGGAACAGCCGGGCCACCTTCATCCCATTCAGCGTGTTCAACCTGATGTTCGTTGCCCTTCTTCGTCACAGCAAGAGTGATGTCCGGATAGGTCTTGGAAGCGTCCTTTTTAGACGGAACCATCTTGACCATGATAGCCGGATGAGTGCCAAGGAACTTGTCGAAGTTGAGATTGCCTTCAGAGTCCATGAAGTTCGCCTTTTCAAGACGTTCCCACAGGTCGTTCGGACTTGCAGCCTTCACCCAACCGGAGAGCTGCGTGAACAGCTTGGACTTTTCAGCAAGAGAGATACGCCAGTCATTCGTCTGGAGGATCTTATTCTTGCCAGCATCGTCAACGAGCTGCAATGCAAAGCGTACAGCGTCAAACGGTTCGTCGCCTTCGTTAAAAGCTTCCTTCTTGTGGATGATGTAACCCACAATGGTCGTGTAATAGATACCATCTGTCAGCTCAATAGCAGACGCAGACGGCTTGATGATTTCATCTTTCGAGATTTTGTAAGCCATGATTTATTCCTTGCCCCGGACTGGGGACTTTAGTTGCGACCCACTCGGGTCAATTTTAAGTTAGTTGCGAATGACATTTTAATTCTCCGAAAATGCTTCAAGCAGTCCTTTAATAAATCCAATCATGAAAAGTGGGCCTTCTGAAAGAAAACTGAAGCAGCAGCGAATAATCTTACAAGGGTAATAAAACACTGCAACAAGCGGAGAAACCACTATGGCAACTACAAACATTAAAAAGAATAACACCAGAACTGTCAGTGACATAGGGATATTCAATATTCTTTTCATCTTCGCCTTCATTTCTTGCTTTCATCAATAGCAAAAGTTATAGCCATAAACAGGGAAAAGACCGTTCCCCAAAACAAAATAGCATAGGATTCAGTGTCGGTGATACTACGACAGCTGCCAATCCCCCAGTCATTAGTGTAGACTGCGTATGCTATTGTAGGGATCATCCACATTATGAACATACCCAGGAAAGCCTTTCCACCATTACTCATAATTTCCTCTCGATTTCTGTTTTAGTGATTCCCTTTAAATGCGCCGTATATTCCAACGACAATGAGAAACCACGCAAACCCATCATGATCCGTCAAAAACGAGAATGTAACAGTTGCAACCGTAAAGAATATCGCAAAGGCTATAACTGCTTTCTCTGCTACTTTAGCTAGTGCATTCTGCATTTTCATTTTGACCTCGATTTTGAGTGTTTGTCTTCAATTTTTAGTTATAACTCAGAGATTTTATCACCAAAACCGAGATCGTAGAACTGCTTAGCAAGATATGCCTTTTCCTCTTCGGTCATCGGCTTCATATATATTGGAGCCACTGGATCCGGAGGAGGGAGCGTCATGAAAGGTACCACCTGCTTCTGGAACAGACTCTTTGGAGACGGATTGCCAAAGAGCGTTTCCTTGATGTCATCAAACGTCTTTTCAGGCATCCACTTGAGAAGTGGATCGACTTCACCAGTCTGCAAGTAGTTCTTCATGATCGGAGAGTCCAAGTACTCTGACCTATCACAACAGCGATCCACCCACTTCTTAGACCTGCAGGTTATGCACTCTTGTGAAAGATTGTGTACAGCCATAGTACAGATGGTAAGCTCGTGACACTCGTCACACACAGCCCATTCTCCAATCAATCTATAGATCGATCGAAACGTTTCTCTGTCTGCAAGAGCAGCTGGGCCACAGATTTCGTGTATCTTCTTGTAGTACTGCTTCACACTTGTGAACGTGTTCTCACCAATCTTCATGTGAGCAGCTCCATACGGATTTTTCAAGAACATTTCAGGGTTCTGAAGGATCCGACAGAATTCGTTCAAGCACTGAGCCATGTTCCGATGGGATTGACAATAGTCAAATATCTTTCCGATTATTTCACCGTTTTCCATAAGAAACCTATTTCCTGTACTTGTTTGAGAGCCATTGTGAAATTCCGAGGAAGTCTTTGGCTCTGTCTTCCCTTTCAATATAGTTCGCAAATGCTTCACAATCGGAGTAATCCACTGCATATTTTCTAAAGATCCTTGCCAGTCCTGGCTTTGTAATTTCTTGGCTGTGTCCGTCTTCGGCTTCATTGATGCGTTCCACCAGAGCAGACAATGCGTCCATAGCTTCCTTGCAAGCCTTCAGCCTTGGGAGATCTAACCATTCGCTCTTGCGCTCAGGGATCCAAGGAGGAAGGTCTGAGTCCGGGTTGAGCCGTCTCTTGCCAACTGTTCCCCACATGAAATCAACCGTGTCCTCACACCAACACGGCAACAGCGAGAATTTGGACGGCGAGTACGAAGCCGGATCGACTCCGGGGATGACCAACCTGTGTGGCAGACTCTGCTTCTCTGCCATTGAAATCTCTCGGCTAAGGGGGATGACTACCCGAATGCGTTTTGTGCTCTCGCGCCACCTAGGCGTTGAATACCAGAGAGCAAAAACGTTGGGAGGAATAATAGACGGAAGCCACAGCCCGATGTTCTGGACGGTGCTAGGCACTTCGTCAATGTCGAGCACAAGGATCTCAGTAGTAAGGAAGTTGTCGTTAACGAGGGTAGTCTCGTAAAAGTCTTCCTTCACGGATCCCACGGCAAATCCGGGCATAGAGCTTTTGGGTTCTGTCGAATAGCGGCGAGCACCGCTGTCAATATCCTTGCAGATATCCATAATCTTCTTGAGCACGCTAGGAACAAAGTCGCTTTTGGTGTGCCATTCGCCCTTGTCGGACATTGCAAAGCGGCTGTGATACTGCGGCTTAACTAGGAAGCGCTGACTGGTTTTGTGCTGCTGCCACCAAAGTGCATTAGAGCGACGCTCTTCATCGCATTCGGCTTTGGATTTTGGTTGTGGAGCTGGTTCTGTGCGGAGAGTAATTTTTGACATGTTAACCTCAAATTTTAGATTCAATTATAAGTTAAGGTACCCTATTTATACCCTGCTGTGACCTGCGAAGTTACCCGACAAAAATAGCAAATCCTATAAGAATAAAGGAGGCTTATTATAAAATATAATAAGGTAACATATGGTACCATTAAATCAATAAAGTAATATGTGTCAGTTTTGATTTTTATATTGAAGAAAAAAATTATAGGGTAAAAGAAACGGTTTCGGAGTCAACGTTCCCCTATGGTACCTGAGTCTATTTCCATGCCTCTCATGAAAATAACAAAATGGCTACAGTTACCGTTGTAGCCATTTTGTATTCCTCAGAAGGTTTTACACTCCTGCCGGAAGTGTAGTCGACGACCTTTGGATCTTCTTTCGCTCGGTTCTTTCTTCTGTCGCTCGATTACTGACCGAAAATCCCTTCCAACCTCGTTCACCGTGGCTCTGGAAAGGTTCTGCCTCCGGATACAGAGATCGTATAGCTCTGGAAAGAATCTTGTAACCGTTAGAAGTCTCGATGAGCTTCGCCAAGCTCTGCTGACTCATTTCTCTGGATATCCTAATCAGCTCAGTTCTAAGCTCAACGTTCTTAACCTTACCTCCGCGCTGAGTACAATTACCCAGGATATAGAGCATAGACTCTTCGTCCATATCGCTCTGTTCGTCGAAGGCCCTATAGCGGAACATAGGTTCAGATCCGTCTTCAGTACCAATGACATCCCAGTGCTGTTTGTTTCCGAACGGAACATCAGCTGGAACACTGTCACTGTAGATCGGAGCAGGGTTCTTATGGGTGATACCAAGAGCGTCATCCTGAGCATAAGCAAATGCAAAGCACCACTTCACCCAGTCTTCGAACTCTTCGAGCATCAAGTTTTTCATCTTGTACACGTCCCAGTTAGGCTCGGCCTCGGATCTGTTGAACACTATCGGATATGTACGAGAAATGCTATGATCATCGGACAAGTAAATCGGGAAGTTGGTAGTGGCCATGAGCTTCACACCAGTCATTTTTCGAGTGATAGGCACCTGATACTTGATATCGGCTGTAACCTCGTCGCAACCAGTTATCTGCTTTACGACTTCACTGTTAAGCCAAGAAGTTATCTTGCTGACATCAGGAGTGATAAGAACACGACTGCTCATACACTTTGCAAGTCCAACTTGAGACTTGTTCGACTCTACTGCAATAGCCGGAAGCGTCATTGCAAAGTCGTCTTTCCCTACGAGGGAGTTGAATCCTTTGGTTATCACGTCCGTGAACATACTCTTACCGTCATTACCATGACCTGCAATAATCAGAACAGTTCTGTTTACGTTCCACTGATCGAAACAGCTTACCACCCATTTTGCGATGCGGTATAGCTGGCTGGATTTGTTGTTCCCGAGCTTGGTATCAAAGAATTTGTCCCATGTTGGAGGGAGGTCAGGAATATCGGCAGAAGCTGGTTCTAGCGGTTTCAGATCAACATTGAACAAGGCTGGTTCGTCCATCTTGTTGGACAATGTTCTAATCTTGACAAGCTTTCTTGGGTCAATGTCGCAAAGAGCATGAGCAATTGCTGCTTGCCACGACTTCTTTCCAAGCGGTTCTGGAACTTCGTTAGCATGTCCAAACGGTCGGATCTTCAGGCGGATCGAGGCCATGTACTCCTTGGTGTTGCCTTCCTTGTCTACTTCGGTCTGGATAGTTCCCACTACCGACAGATACGGATACAACTCAGCCGGAACATACGGACGAAGAGATTTGGCAGGATCTTCCTTGGCTGTCCATGCATCCCACAAGATATCTGTGGACTTCTGGTCAATGATGTTCGTCAGTCCTTCGTGGCATTCCCAGAACTTGCCCCAGAACAGAGCGCTGTCAATGTCCTTGCTTGCTTTCATGATTGGAACGATGATGTAAGAGTCATAGTACTTCATGAACAAGGTGCCAGTAGAGTCTGTGGCCCATATTCTGTAGAAGCGCTTGTCGGCGCTGTTTTCCTTATTGGCTTCTTCTACTGGAAGTTCAAGGGCTACCCTTTCTTCTCTCGGCTTGTTGGAGCTCATCATTCCCCAGAAAGACAAGTTAGCCTTGGTGTTCTCTTTGGATCGTTCTACACGATCTTCCTTGATGATCTCTGTGATAGTCTTAAGCCAGCTTTGCACGTCCTCAATGGTGGAGACGCTCTGGAAGTTATTCACGCAGTACCGCTCTGATAGTGCGATGTTATTCGCAGCAGAGTTGGGAAGATTCTTCATCTTCACAGACAGCGTGAACAACAGAACCTGACCGATGTCGGAAATCTTCCCGTATCTTCCAGAGAACTTTCCAGCTGCCAAGGCATTTCTGACGGACTTTACAGCCGATGGGCTAATAGAGCTAGTAACAGAAACCTCAAAGCTTTCTGGGTCGTTCCACTCTGGATGCGTTTCTATGAATTTGGCTATGACTTTTTGGTCAAATTCGTCTGTAGGTTTTGTAAGATTAGACATTTGCTTCCTCTTTATAAGGGTTGAAATCGTAGTCTACCATACCAATTAGTTGGTCGCCTTCGAATACATAAGGCATCACTTTACCGAGCTCTGCGTTGTTTATCCACTTGATCCGGAATCTTCCCCTTCCACGATGGCAGGAAATTACCTCATCTGGCGGAATCAATCCTTGTTCTACAGCTTGAACTCTGGCTCGGTTGATGGTTGTGACCTTGTTGCGGAATGATACCGTTGCGATCTCGTCTCCGTTAGAAGCCTTACGGATCTTGTAGTTTGTAACAACAAGGCCATCTACAGCCTTTTCTATGATGTGTTTGTCGTGATTATATCGGAATCTTACTTCTGACATAGCACCTCCGTTTGAAGTTATGGTCATATAATAGTTCAAAAATTGGCTTAATATAAACTGCCATCTATTTTAGAGTTTTGTTTAACTCCTTATTGGTCTCACCGAATGGCGAGACTGTGGTGGTGCTCCTTGGCCCTGAAGCACCTGTCTAGTGTTTCCTAAAAGGGGCCAAGGAGCTTACTATGGGAAGTAAAGGCCCTCGCAATTCTAAGCCCTTCAAGGTTAGCCTTCGTGAAGGGGATTACTGCTACTTTGATGATCCTCCGTTCATCCGTGTGAATATTCATACTGGAGCTATCGAGCGCATGGTTCATCTCGGCAAGAATAAAGGAGAGTACAGGCCAGTAGGTCTGTGCGCCAGTGATAAGTCCGGATGCTTACGATTTCAGGTGTTCAAAGGCAAAAGTGCTAGCGCAGCTAGAATCATACTTGAAGCACTCGGAAAGCGTCCAGCTGATACTGAGCACGCTATCGTTTGTTATCGGGATAATGACAGGTCTAATCTTAGCCCTGATAATCTTTACTACGGCAGCTTGAGTGAATCAAAAGGTAAGGCCAATGGCACATGGGATCCTGAATGGCATAAGAAGCTGTGCGAGCTTATCCCTAATCCCTCGGATCGTACGGTGAAGAATCCAGTGTACCAGAAGCTGTATAACCAAAAGAGAGGCGCTGACGGTCTCACTCACGTTCAAAGATATTATGCCCGTTTGAAGGTAAAGATGAAGTCGCTATGAACTTCTCAATGATTTATCAAAGGAGCTTTTTATGTCTGAATTAATCAATTTGCTCAACGAGCTTTCTGAAAAGTACAAGTTTGATGAAGCCGACATCAAACGAGTCCAAGAAGCTGTATTCAAGATTGAAAACGGCGGAATTACCAGTGCCGACCTTGACAAGGATGACTTCGTGCAGCCTGAAGGGTTCGACATGGAGGAAGGTGATGTCGACGGCGAAGCAGTCTAAATGTACTCCGGCACAGCTCGAAGCTCTTGCAAAGGCAAGAGCAGCTGCTGCGCAGAAGAAGCAAGAAGCCAAGCAGGAACCTCCGGCAGATTTCTCGGAGCTCATTAGCTTGGTAAAGTCTTTGAAAGAAGACGTGGCCACCCAGTTCGCTGAGGAAATGAAGGCCATCGACCTGCTTAAAGTGGAGCTGGAGAATGTCAAGAGCTTGCTGCCTAAAAAGGTGGATACAAGCTTCTTGAGCAAGTTTTAACCCTCGTCTACTCGGACGTTAAACGTGGAGGACTTATGCCTAAAGGTGAATCTATTGCCCAAGCAAGGGCTAAACGAGACCCAATAAAGCTTAAAGCTAATATGATGGCGGCTCAGGCTAAGCATTGTGCTAAGCAGAACCGAAAGCTCGTCAACAGCCTGAAATACATTCAGGCGAATATGCCGGAACCGCAGTTTCCTGGGAAGACTAATGGGCCTGCGGAGCATGTCTGGCCTAAAGTGACGGCTTTGACTGGGGGAAGGACTTTAACTCGAGACCAAGTAGAAGATCTGACCCTCCGTCTGATAGCGGGTAATCAGTCTGGAAGGCCTACAGGTGTCCACTCTTTTGTGGTACGTCTCAAACCCTTCTTGCCCAGTTCCATCGTGCTCAACCCCAACTGGTTTGATTGGGAAGACCGTTATAAAGATCCAAAAGCTCACGAAGCTATTGCCGAATTCAGGGAATGGTACGAGATGTACATGAGCAATTTGGAAGCAGAACTGCTGAAGTACTACATGATGCACGGCGACAAGTTCGGCAAACAGTACTTGACGGTCTTGGAACGCAGGTTCAGAGCCAACTGGGCTGTGAACAGTGCGGCTTATCAGGCCAAGTTTACTATGACTACTGAAGACCCGAACAAGACTTCG
>Ga0247609_10001045_pt1 | contig 34730 bp, 58 predicted proteins | sample 172DNAGHGlowgp2_FD_193487 | JGI IMG/M metagenome (GOLD analysis project Ga0247609, IMG submission 193487) | Sheep rumen microbial communities from Palmerston North, Manawatu-Wanganui, New Zealand - 1728 DNA GHGlow gp2 | ecosystem: Host-associated > Mammals > Digestive system > Stomach > Rumen ... | reverse complement strand
AGCACCAAAATACCTCTTGAAGTTATCCACAATGTCAAGGGGTGGTCAAATGGGGGAAATACGGACAATAAAACACGTCAGATTAAATGACCTGAAACCCTATGAAAACAACGCAAAACGCCACGGCAAGAAACAAATCGAGCGGTTGGCGGCAAGTATTGAAGAATTTGGCTTTGTTTCCCCGATTTTAATTGACAAAAACAATGTCATCTTGGCTGGTCATGGACGATTCGAGGCGGCTACACTTCTCGGGCTGGAAAAAGTGCCTTGTGTGTGCATCGAGGGACTTTCAGATGACCAAAAGAAAGCGTACATCCTCGCAGACAACCGCTTATCCGAATTAGACACAAGTTGGGATTTGGAATTAGTACAAAAAGAGCTTGAATCGATTTCGCTTGATTTTGATTTGGGTCAATTCGATTTCAAAGTTCCCGAAATGCCTGATTTAGACATTGGGTATTATGGCGATGAACGAGAACGCACAAACAACGCATATAATCTCGGAATCGCACATAAAACGCAAATGACGGCAGGGTTTTGGCAGATGCCGATCATATTTTGTGACGAGTTCATCCCGGATGATTTAGTCGGTTTCAATTACGCAAAGACGAACAAAGACAAAAATGTCGGAATACATTTTTACGTTGATGATTATCAGTTCGAGCGGATATGGAATGCCCCGGAGAAGTACGTTGACGTTTTAAAAGAATATCAATGTATTTTAAGCCCCGACTTTTCATTGTATATGGATATGCCTATGCCGATGAAAATATGGAACGTGTATCGTTCAAGGCAAATCGGGGCATATTATCAGCATCAAGGAATAAATGTCATCCCAACAATTTCTTGGGCAGAAAAAGAAACTTTCGATTTTTGCTTTGAGGGAATCCCGAAAGGGAGCATCGTTTCCGTGTCTACCATAGGCGTAAAAGAAAATAAAGATGCCTTGCAGATATGGAAAGACGGAATGACAGAAATGGTAAAACGAATTGAACCAAGTACGATCTTGGTTTATGGTGGCAAGTTAGATTTTGATTATAAGGACATTGAGGTCATATATTTTGACAACAAGGTCACGGAGAATTGGAAATAATGGGCGGACGTGGTGCATCATCAGGCGGTGGGAGAGCTGGAACGTTTAAAAACTCCAGCGAGTTTGAAAAATCCCTCACGGGAGCAAATGACCCACGAATAAAAGAATATAGCGATGCATTTTCTGAAGAAAGTCAGTACAACCAAGGACTCAAGAGCAATATGGAAAGAGCCATAAACGAGGACGGATTTTCGGCGGTGGAAAATGCAATTCAAAGCGAATTGAGATCAACAAGGAATCAAATCAATTCGATGCCCGATAACAAAACGCCTACACAACTCGGAACGCTGGATGCATTACAAGAACGAGTGCAAATCCTTAAAGACTTACAGAGGCGGCGTGGAGAAGTCGGCAGAGGGCGTGGAAACGTAGACATCATATAATATCGGAAGAAAGAATATATGATCGAATCCGAAGTTCAGAGAATAAAAGACATATTGATCGAGGCTGACATTTCCGAAAGGCGAATCAAAACCTTGGAGCCTATAATCGAAAATGTGGCATTCATGAAAGTAAAGTTGGACGATGCAAGAGAAAAAATTGCATCGTCCTCTGTCGTTATACCATACGACAACGGCGGCGGTCAGAGTGGCATCCGTGAGAACCCTTTATATAAAGGATATGAGGCACTTTGGAAGTCGTACATTACGGGCATGGACAGAATCCTCGGAGCCTTGCCCAAAGAGGCGGTTGAAAGTGTAGCCGAGGAGATCGTAACGAATGAACCGAAAAGTGTTCTCGAATTAGTACGGGGGAAACATAAAAAAGAGGCATGAAAGGCTCACAAGAACCAAGAGTACAAATAGAACCGAGTCGCACTTCCACAGACGGGGAAGATGCGGCTCTTTTAATGTCGGCTTATGGTTGCGAATTGGACGAATGGCAACAAACCGTCATAAATTGTTGGCTTGGCAAGGATGAAAACGGCAAATATTCCGTCACATCCGCTGGTCTTTCATTACCAAGGCAGAACGGAAAGAACGTGTGCCTTGAATGTCGGGAGTTTTTCGGTTTAGTCGTTAATGGCGAAAGGATATTACATACCGCACATCAGGTCAAAACGGGCAAGAAGTCATTCAGACGTTTGGCGGCGATGTTTACAGATAAAAGGCATCCCGAGATTACAGATATTGTAAAAAATATCCGTTATACCAACGGTGAGGAATGCATCGAGCTTGACAACGGTGGAACAATAGAATTTTCCGCACGTTCACGACAAGCGGCTCGAGGTTTTGACGGAATTTCCCTTGTGGTCTTTGACGAGGCTCAAGAGCTGACGGACGATCAGGTCGAGGCGATAATGGCGACACTTTCCGCATCGCAGACGGGAACACGTCAGCTTATTTACACGGGAACACCGCCTTATCCGAATTGCCCGGGGGAAGTATTCAAAAGAAAAAGACAAGGGTGCTTTGATTCCCCGAGTCCGCACGATGCATGGCATGAGTGGGGAGTCGAGGGGGACAACATCGAAAAGATAAATGCTGAAGATAGAACACTTTGGTACATGACGAACCCAGCACTCGGAATCCGCTTGACGGAAGATTTCACGGCTGAAGAATTTAATACCATGTCTAAAGACGGATTTTGCCGTGAACGTTTGGGCTGGTGGGCTCCAACGGTTTCCCAGCAGATAGATTATGCTATTGAGTCCGACAAATGGGACAGATGCAAATCCGATGAACCAAAACCCGAGGGAAAGACCGCTTATGGGGTCAAATTTTCCACAGACGGTTCATGGGTATGTTTGTGCGGTGCGGTCATTCCAAAGGACGGCAAAGCCCGAATTTCGTTGATAGAGGCAAAGCCTACGGGTTACGGCACGGGTTGGTTGGCTGAATGGCTAAACGAAAGGTCATCAAAGGCTTGTTGCGTTGTAATAGACGGCAAGAACGGTGTTGATGTCCTTGTCGAGAAAATATCCGAAAAATGGCGAATGAAAGGGTCAGTAATAAGACCCGGTGCAAGGGATGTCATCGCATCCGTGGGGATGTTAGTCGATGCAATAAATGAAGAATCCGTGACGTGGTTTTCAGGTCAAGAGGCTTTGAGGGAGTCAGCGATCACGGCTACAAAAAGACCCATTGGCGGCGGTTGGGGGTTCGGTGGCGAAAATTCAGCCGCTATTGAGGCGTGTGCATTAGCATTTTGGGGGGCGAAAATATCAAAGCGTGACCCGAACAAGAAGATGCTTATTGGTTGAGGTTTAAAAGATGCTCAATATTGAAGTGACAAACATCAAAAACTTTCCAGCAGAGGAAATGGCAAAGTTTAAGGACTTGCTTTCTACTTATGAGACACACTCTTATAAGAATGACGAAAAAAACCGTTATTATGAGGGCAAAATCTCCCTTAATTCCGTTAATTTAGGCATCGCACTCCCTGACGGCTTACAGAGGCTTGAAATTGGTTGTGCGTGGGGAGCCAAGACCGTTGATGTCCTCGCTGGGCGTTCAATGTTTGACGGCTTTGTCGGTGTAAATGGCGAGGCGGTGGATGACCTCGACACAATAGCCGAGAAGAATAACCTTGTTGACGAATACATCAAGGCTTGTCGTGACGAGCTGAAATATGGTTGTGTGTTTGCTACACTTACCGATTCTGACGAGGGCGTGAAAATCCGTTTCCATAGCCCACAGACAGCGGCGGCAATTTGGGACGGAGAAAAAGGTCGCATCGCTTACGGATTCGCTGTCATAAACACGGCACCGAACAACGATAAAACCTCTTGGGATGCAACCTTAATCAATTACTATACCGATGATTCAATTTGGGTTCTTCAGAGATACGGTCATGATTTGTGGGTTGCTGAACAGCATCCGCACAAAATGGGCAGACCGCTAATGGAAGCCCTGATTTGGAATGCAACATCAAACAAGCCCTTTGGTCGTTCAAGGATTAAAGAACCCGTCAGACGACTAATTGACGGATATGTCCGCACGGTTGCAAATGCATCCATTGGCTTGGAGTTTGCAACATCGCCGCAGAAGTATTTGCTCGGTGTAACCGATGAACAGTTTGCGGCGGTTATAGACAATAAATTCCGCACTTATGTCGGCTCGATTTTAACCTCAACATCAAATCCCGAAACCGGGGAAAAGCCGTCATTCGGTCAGCTCCAGCAGGGAACGATTTCCCCTCACGTTGAAATGTTGAGATTACTTGCGACACAGTTTAGTGCGGCAACGGGCTTGACCGTGACCGACACGGGAGTTGTAAACGATGCAAATCCCACGTCAAGCGATGCGATCATGGCACAGAGTCAGACGTTAATCGCAACCGCACAGCAATTAAACATCGGGAACGGTGTTGCGTTGCGTTCCATTGCTTTAATGGCTTTAGCGATTACCTATGACGTAAGCCTTGACGACTTGACAGACGAGCAGAAAGCAATAGTCGCCCATTTCAAGAATCCTGCAATGCCGAGTGTTTCCGTTACCGCAGATGCGGCTTTGAAAATCGCATCGGTTCGTGATGGATTCGCATCAACCGATGTATTCCTTGAAATGCTCGGATTCGACAAAGCAGACATCCGCAGAATTAAGTCACAAGAGGGGCGTTCAAGGGGAATGGCACTAATCGAGGAAATTGAAGGATGACGATTTCAAGGAAGTCGTGGGAACGATATATATTGACGTTGCGTGACATCAACACGGCGGCGGCTGAAAAGCTGGTCAAGTATTTAACCACGCATAATGTCGTAGGCATCGGGAATCCCTCGGAAATGGTTCTTGATGATGCAACCTTGAAAGAGTTCATGGATTACGCTTATGCGATAGTCAATGAATATGGTGAGGCGGCTGGTTCTTTAGCGGCTGAAATGTACGACTTGACCGCAGAGCTTGAGGGTGTTCTTCTTCCCCCGGCTGAATTGGCACCGTTGGCGAATTATGGCGATGTAGCAAAGGCAATCCAAGGAACGATCAAAACCTCACAGAATTTCGAGGAAATAGCGAGTGCGGCGACACGTTGGGTTAAAATGGCGGCGGCTGATACCACGTTGCATAATGCCAAACGTGACGGGGCACAATTTGCTTGGATTCCAGCCGGGGAAACGTGTGCTTTTTGTCTGACCCTTGCATCAAGAGGTTGGCAATATATGTCAAAGGATGCCCTAAAAGGCGGACACGCAGAGCATATTCATTCAAATTGCGATTGTCAGTATACGGTCAGACATAACCAAAATCTGAATATCGCAGGATATGACCCCGATGCATATTTAAGTATGTACCAACACGCAGAGGGTTCAACACCGCAAGAAAAGATAAACTCGATGAGGCGTGAGGCATACGCAAGGAACAAGCCGACAGGGGGCACAGATAATGACGGCTTGATAGACGTTAATTAAGCATCCGAAAGGGTGCTTTTTTATATGGTTACTCGTTCCATTTAACGAGGATATTACTCGATAGAGAGGAGAAACAAAATGAGTGAGAATATCACTACTGTACCCACACAGGACGATGCAGGAATGCAGACACGCACATTCACGCAGGATGAGGTCAATGCCATAGTCGGGAAAAGACTTGCCGAGGAAAAAGGCAAATATGCTGACTATGACGTTCTGAAAGCCAAAGCCGACAAGTTCGATGAGGCAGAGGAAAAGAACAAGACCGAATTGGAAAAGGCGACAGAACGTGCAAACAACCTCGAGGCAGAGCTTACCGCATTGAAGAAAGCGGATGAAGTTCGAACCATGAGGGAGAATGTAGCAAATGAAACAGGCATTCCCGTTCACTTACTGACCGGGGCAACCGAGGACGAGTGCAAAGCACAGGCAGAGGCAATAAAGGCTTTTGCCCAGCCCGGTGGTTATCCCAAAGTCAAGGACGGCGGAGAGATGCCTAAACCCACAGGCTCGACAAAACAGCAATTTGCTGATTTTATGTCGGCGTTAATGTAAAAGACAAGGAGAAAAAATTATGTCAGGAATACCTACAAACAGAACTAATATCAGCCTTCCCACAGAGGTTAGTAAAGAAATCATCGCAAAGATGCAGGAAGGTTCAGCGGTAATGAAGCTTGCAGAGAAGATTGATCTTCCCGGAAGGGGACTTACCATACCCGTTATCCTCTCTGACCCCGTGGCATCATGGGTTGGAGAGACCGAGAAGAAGCCTGTTTCTAATCCCGGTCTTGGCACAAAGAACATGAAAGGCTATGTCCTTTCGGTTATCGTCCCTTTCTCAAATCAGTTCAAAAGAGACAATGCTTCTCTTTACAATGAAATCGTCAATCGCCTTCCCAAGGCACTCGGACAGAAGATCGATGACACCGTTTTCCACGGTGCCGCTCCCGGTTCCGATTTCGACACTTTCGCAAGCGTAACCGCACAGAGCCTTGCAAGCGATGTTTATCAGGGACTTGTTGCCGCTGATACCGATATCGCCATCAACGGCGGTGTAAACAGCGGATTCGTATTCTCCGCACAGGGTAAGGGAATCCTTCTCGGTGCTACCGATGATAACAAGAGACCTATCTTTGTTAATAACGTATCCGAGGGAGCTGTCCCCGTTGTTCTCGGTGTAAGAACTGAACTTTCAAAGAATGCTTTCAAGGCTGGTTCACCTTCCGTTGTTGGTTATGCCGGCGACTGGAGTCAGGCAAAGTATGGCATCGTTGAGGATGTTCAGATTTCTATCAGCGACCAGGCAACCCTTACCATTGACGGTGAGCAGGTCAACCTCTGGGAGAGAAATATGTTCGCAGTAAGAGCAGAAATCGAGTTCGGTTTCCGTGCCGACACTTCCGTATTCAACGCCCTTACCGCAACAGGCGTTCCCTCTATCTGATGATAGAGTTCATTAATCCTTACACCAAGACCGCTTTTTTGGTAGCGGATGACCGTGTTGACGAATACAAGGCGGCAGGGTTTCCCCTTGCCGCTAACACGGAAAAGCCAAAGGTCGAGGTTATAAAGGAAACCAAGACCGAGGAAAAGGCCGAGGAAACCAAGAAAACAGTTAGACGTTCCACAAGGAAGAAATGAGGGAATCATGGCTTATGCAACCGTGAGTGACGTTCAGGCGAGAATGTCAACCACTATGGACACAACACAGCAGAATATTTGCACTAATCTCTTGGATGATGCGGCGATCATCATTGACGGTTTCAATGCGAATGCATCCGCAGACGTGAAGAAACTCGTTTCATGCCGCATGGTCATCCGTGCGATGAATGTCGATGCTGACGTTCCTGTCGGTGCAACGCAGGGGAGTATGTCGGCACTTGGTTATTCGCAGAGCTGGACAATGGGTTCAAATTCATCGGTTGGCGAATTATATCTGAACAAGCTCGAAAAGGAAATGCTCGGATGCGGAAATAACATCGGATGCCGTTCCATTCTTGAATATATGACGAGGGTTTCAATATGAGAGGCGTGACGGTAGTTCTGAACGTAAAAACGCAGACCGGGACGGATGCATTTGGTCGCCCTATTTATTCCACAATTCCAAAGAATGTTTCTGACGTTTTAGTCGGGGAGCCGTCATCTGACGACATCACGAATATGCTGACCATGTACGGGAAGAAAGTCGCTTATACATTAGCGATACCAAAAACCGATGATAATGTGTGGGAAGATACGGAAGTCACACTCCCTGCCCCTTTTGGTGGCACTTATCACACAATAGGTTATGCAACCGCTGGAATCCCGGAAAACATTCCTACAAGGTGGAACAGAAAGGTGCATCTTGAAAGACAAGAAAGTTAGGGTTGTGTTGCCCACAGCAATGATGAAAGATTTATGGCAAAGTCAAATGTGCATGGATGCTGTCATGAACGAATCCGAGAAGATCGGGGAAGTTCTGACATCGTTCGTGGGCTTTGACCGTGTTCAAGTGATAGTAAAGGTGGAAGAAGATGCTAATTGAGGAAAAGGTCAAGAATTTTCTTGACGGCGAATTTGCAGAGGAAAACATCGGGGTCTTTCTTGAGATTCCCGAAACACTCCCGTCATCATTCATCGTCTTTCAGCTAATCGGGCGAGGACGTGAAAACCTTGTCAACGAGGCGACACTTGAATTTAGGTCTTATGCCCCGAGCAAGTATGAGGCGGCGGTACTTGATGAAAAATTAAGAACCGCACTCGACAAGTTCCATGTGGAATCTGACGTGTCATGTAAGCTCGGCGGTGGGAATGATGACCCGGACACAGTTCTTAAAAGATACCGTTATCGTTGTTATTACAATTTATATTATTAAAGGAGAAAAGTTATGCCTGATGCAACCAAAGTTTCAGTTGGTAAGCCTAAAGTCGGCGGTGCTGTCCATTGGGCTCCCATTGGTAGCACACTCCCTACATCAGCAACCGCATCCCTTGATGCCGCTTTTGTAGAGCTTGGATATGTTTCCGAGGACGGTCTGACCAACAATAACAGCCCCGAAAGTGATACTGTCAAGGCTTGGGGTGGCGACACCGTTCTTTCACTTCAGACCGACAGACCCGACACATTCGCCCTGACCTTACTCGAGGCAATGAACGAGGATGTCCTCAAGACCATTTACGGAAGTGCAAATGTTACCCCTGACGGTAGCGGAAACCTTACCATTAAGGCAACCGCACAGGATATGCCCAGCGGTGCATGGGTGTTTGACATGATTCTCAAGGGCGGCAGAGCCAAGAGAATTGTCGTTCCCAACGGAACCATTTCCGAGCTTGGCGAGATCGTTTACAAGGATGACGAGGCGGTTGGTTATAACATCACTATAACCGATGTTCCCGACACAAACGGTGTATATCACTACGAATACATCACCGCAGACGTTCCGAGTGTTTAAGTTTTAAGGGAGAAGAAAAATGCAGGGAAAAACAAAAAGCGGATTTGCTTATAACATCGATGACAGAATCCTTACTGATTGGCGTTTCACTATGGCAATAACCAAGTGCCAAAATTCCGAGGGCATTAAACAGCTCGAGGGGGCACAGGAAATGGTCAAGTTGATGTTCGGGGACGAGGGCTTTTCCAAGTTCATGGAACACATCGCAAGTCAGAATGACGGGTTCGTTCCTGCCGAGGTCGTAATGGCTGAAGTTCAGGAGATATTCGAAAGCAAAATCCCAAAAAACTGATTTTCCTTGCACATTGTTTGGCGGTGTGCAAGGACGATTTGATTTGTGACCTTGCAGAAACTTATCACATCCTAAATTTCAAAGAGTTGTCGCCCGAGTTGGTGGCAACTCTTTGTTTTGGGTTAAGACCCGAAAGCAGGATCAAAATGAAAGTTTCAAAAAGCAAGATCACTTTAACACAGACACTAATCGCCCGAATGGTGGACGAATTATCGTTCCAAAGTTGGGCTCAAACTAAAGACGGACAGAGAAACAGAAACCGCCCGGAATCGGTTCTAAAGGCTTTGACCGAGGAACATGAGGACGAGCTTGTTTCATTCATGACCGCTGATGAATTCAAGTCAGCATGGGAGAATTTAACGCATGGGCGTGACAATAGGTGAGGCATACTTACAAATTAAGCCGTCAACCGAGGGCATGGGAAAAGACATCGAGAGAGCCATGGGCGATGCCGGGGAAAGCGGCGGTGCTACATTCGGCTCGGCTTTTTCCGCTGGTCTTGGTGCGGTTGTAAAAGGTGCAACGGCGGCGGTTGGTGCGGCGGCTACGGGTGCGGCGGCGGTTACGAAAAGTGCCGTTTCATCATTTGCAGAATATGAGCAATTAGTCGGTGGAGTTGAAACACTATTCGGGGAAATGGATGCATCCACGGTCATGCAGAATGCCGCTAACGCATTCCAAACCGCTGGATTATCCGCCAACGAATACATGGACACTGTCACATCGTTTTCCGCATCGCTTATCAGCTCGTTAGGTGGCAACACCTACGAGGCGGCAAACATGGCGGACATGGCAATTACGGACATGGCGGATAACGCAAACCGCATGGGTACGTCCATTGAGTCAATTCAGAATGCTTACGCTGGATTTGCCAAGCAGAATTTCACAATGCTTGACAACCTAAAACTCGGTTATGGTGGCACACGTTCAGAAATGGAAAGGTTGCTCCATGATGCCGAGGGAATGGAAGGACTTATTGAGGGTTCCCTTGACCCCGAGAATTTCGCAGACGTTGTTTATGCAATAAACATCGTTCAGGAAAATATGGGAATAACCGGGGCAACGGCTGAAGAAGCGGCTGGAACAATTTCGGGTTCGGTTGCATCTATTGGAGCGGCATGGCAAAACCTTGTCACGGGAATGGCGAATCCCGATGCTGACCTTGGTATCTTAATCGATAACTTTGTCACAACGGGTGTGACCGCAATAAATAATTTAATACCCACTATTGAAAATGCCCTTGGCGGTTTGGGCGATGTTATAACAAGAATCACTCCGATTATTGTTGAAATGTTGCCGAATCTGTTTGCGGCTTTAGTTCCACCTTTAATCGATGCGGCAATCCAGCTTGTGAATGCACTCGTTCAGGCGATGCCCGACATCCTCGCCGTTTTGGTTGACCAAATCCCGGCGTTGTTCAATTTGATCGTGGAAACGATTTTGTCATTACTCCCGATGATTTTGGATTTAGGGCTCCAGCTCGTTCTTGCATTGGCTCAAGGGTTAATCGATAACCTGCCTACACTTATCCCTGCAATAGTTGACGTTATATTGACTATTGTGGACAAGATAACAGAACCCGACACGTTGGTCATGTTAGTTGATGCGGCTTTACAGTTGATTCTTTCACTTGCCGAGGGTTTAATCCGTGCATTGCCTAAACTGATCGCCAAGGCTCCCGAGATCGTTCTCAACCTTGTAAAAGCGATCATTTTAGCCGCTCCGAAAATCCTTGAGGCTGGTGCAGAATTACTGTTCAAGTTAATCGAGGGCATTTTAATGGTTGTCGGTCAGTTAGTGACCACGGGTGCCGAGTTGGTTCAGAGCGTAAAGGACGGATTTTGGCAGAAAATTGAAGATGCTAAAAATTGGGGTAAAGACATGGTTCAAAACTTCATTGACGGCATCAAGGCAAAATGGGAAAACCTCAAAAGCACGGTCACAGACCTTGCATCGACAATTAAGTCACTTTTGGGATTCTCTGAACCCGAGGACGGACCTCTTTCTAATTTCCATACTTACGCCCCGGATATGATGATGCTTTTTGCTCAAGGCATTAAGGATAACATCGGATTGATTCAGAACGCTTTGGGCTCGGTTGCTGGAACGATTTCCACGGACTTTCAGACGGCTCAAATTTCATCGAATAACTATTCGGGCATAAATAATCCACTCGAGAATATAAGCGGTGTTCTCGGGGCAAATACGGGGGATAGTGGCGACATTGTGATTCCCGTTTATATCGGACAGGAAAAGCTCGACACGATCATTCTCAATGCCCAGCAAAGACACGCACTCGTTTCAGGGGGTCGCTAATGGCACAGAAACTTAAATTAAAATTTGACACCGAATATTTCCCGCTCACTAAAGGGAGTTATACATTAGCTCCCGAGAACAAGGAAACCATAAAAGAAACCGAGGCAGGAACACTCCAGCGTGACATCAAGCGTTTGGGTGTTCCGCATATCTCGGTTAATTCAACAATCGATGACACTTGGTTTCAGAAGTTGTATGGCTATTATGTTTCAGGGTCAGCGATTACAATCTATTATCTAAACCCGGCAACGTTGACCGAGGACAGTTTCAGCGGATTTATTCAGAACCTTTCATACGAGGCAATAAAAGACAACGGCTCAAAAACATTTTGGAATGTTTCTTTTGAGGTATTAGCTTACTAATGTATTCAGCATCCGCAGATTTCCAAACAAAAATAAAATCAAATATTCGAAAGTTATCTTGGAGCGGAACGATCACGACATCCGGGGGGAACACTTACGCTTTCACGAATGCCGATATTGTCGGTGGTGGAAGTATAACAAGGTCGATTTCCTCGCAGACTTTAAACATCGGCACAGCATACGCATCCACTTTTTCCATTGAGTTGGTTCTCGCTGGTGTGTCACGTTATGAGTTATTCGGTGCAGAGGTTTCCGTTTCATGTTCCCTTGACGGTGCATCGGATGTGATTCCCATGGGCGTGTTCACGGTTTCCGAGGCAACGCAGACGGCTGACCATATTTCTATAAAGGCTTATGACAACATGGTCAAGCTCGATGCGGTGTCATTTGTTCCCGGTCAGCACGTTACAATTCAAAAGCCGAGTGCATGGTTAAGTGAAATGTGTACGGCTTGTGGTGTTTCCTTGGGTTCTTCAGTTGGCGACATTGAAGGACTTCCAAACGGAACGAGGAAAACGGGATTCGCTGACGTTGTGGCTGACGTTAAGACATGGCGTGACGTTCTTGAGTATTTAGCCGCTTACCTTGGGGCGTTTGCCTACATCGGACGTGACGGTGCGTTGTATTTAAAGACATACAAGTCCGCATCCGATGACACGGTTCCTGCATCGTTTAGATACAGTTCGGGATTATCCGATTATAGAACCACCTTTGACGGCTTGTATTCGATCTATAAAGGCGAGGGCGTTCAAGAGTACGTTTCAAACACCAACACCGGGGGGCTTGTCCTTGATTTGGGCACGAATCCTTTTTTGCAGATAACCGTCCAAGGGAACAGACTCGATGCCTTGCAGGAAATAATCGATGTTTGGAATGGGGTTTATTATGTGCCGTTTAGTGCGGAAATGCCCCTTGTTCCTACTTATGACCCCGGGGATGTCCTTACTTTCACGGACAACCAAGCTGGAGCCTATGACATCGGTGCGATAACTCAAATCACATATAACATCGGCGGCACGATGTCGGTTATATGCACGGGCGATAATCCTATTCTTGCAGAGGCACAGGACAGATTTTCAAAAACTGTCGCAGGGCTTTCCGCTGACTACAACAATGGAGCCGAGTCGGGTGGAAAGAATTTTTGGTTATTACATACCGAGAACACATCCGCTTTATCAGTTCCCAGCGGAACGAAAACCGAGGTTGCAGAGATTGAGTGGACACAGACCGTTGACGTTCAGAGAATGGGTTTCATGTTTACTTGCGAGGCGACACTTACCGACACAGCAAATGTTCTAATATTGATTACAGTTGATGATGATGCAACCTATGAATTTGACGTAGAGGACAAGGAATTGCTCGGAAAAAGGGTCCTGACATCGACTTGTGGATTTAGGGTCACGGGCAAGACCTCACACGTTGCAAAGGTTTATCTGACCATAAATGACAATGCTTTAAAGTGGAATGAATTGGCATGAGTGCAACAATAAACACAAACAATCTAAAGTTCGTTATATTCGGCTCCGGGCATGATTACACATTGCTCGATTCGGGCGAGGGCGAAAAGCAGATATTTTCGCATCCTTTCGTTCCCTTAAATTCCGTCAATTATGCTGGACAGTATTATTTTCAGGTTCCCGATGAGGACGGAAATTTCTTTGATGCGGTCAAGGATGACATGGCACATTGTACCTTTACCCCGGCACTTAATACCGCATTTACAACCGAGGGCGAAACGGAAGTGTCCGTTCATTACCGCAGGGAATACATCCACGATGAGGAAACAATTCTTGTTGAGAAAACGGTCAAACAGAAAATAACCGTTGTCGATCATGGCACGGTTGCGAGTTCATTGGCAAACATGGACATATACACGGACGGTTATGCGTTCATCCGTCCTGATGCGTATGACGTTGTTCAGGTCATGGATTATGCCCTTGGGAGTGGCAATTACACCAAGGTTTCATCGATTCCTTGGAGAGCTACGGCTTTGGGTCATAGCATTCATCCTTTCTTGCAGAGTAGTGTTCTGACAGACATTTCCGAGCTTGAATTTGCAGACACGTCAAATTGTACCCGTTTTAAAGACCTTTTCCACGGTGCAGGAAACCTCACAGACCTTTCAGCGATTAAAGATTGGAACACTTCTAACGTGACCGAAATGGTAAGCGTTTTGTGGTATACGGGCGTGACCGATTTGACCGCATTTGAGAATTGGGATGTGTCAAACGTGACGGGCATGGGAGCAATATTCGGGGAGAATATGAACCTCACCTCACTTCATGGGCTGGAAAATTGGGATGTTTCAAACGTCACGGTTTTAAATAATGCCTTTTGGGGTTGCCAAAATCTCACGGATGTTTCAGCTCTTGAGAATTGGAACACTCCCAGCTTGACAAACATCAATGAGATTTTCCGAGGATGCACAAAACTCGCAAGCCTACACGGGCTTGAAAATTGGGATGTGTCAAACGTGACAAGTATGCAGAGGATGTGTGACGGTTGTCAGAAAGTCGCAAGCCTTGAACCTTTAAGCGATTGGAATCCTAAACCAACAAATCTTTACGCCGCATTTTCGGGATGTTCAGCGATCACATCCCTTGACGGACTCGAGAATTTCGATTTGTCCGATTGTATATCTCTTTATTGTACGTTCCGGGTATGTAATAGACTTATTGATATTAGTGCGATTGCATCATGGGATGTATCAAACGTGACAGACTTCAGACAAATGTTTGAATGGTCACATTGGATTAATGACGTTAGTGCGATTAATGGCTGGACATTTGGAGCCGCTGATTTGGGTGGAATGTTTGGTTATGCATCCGCATTCCTGAACGTTGATGACGTCATTCTTGATTTGTCGAATTGCACGAATCTGACAAGTATGTTCGCAACAAGGAAATTCGGAAAGATTGACGAGCTTGGAGTCGATGCATACGAAGAATCTGATTATTATTGGACGTATGACGGAGAGAGTTATTCCCGGTTGACGTATAACCTTACGCCTTACACGAAAGATGCCTCAAACGCTGAAAATTGGACGGTAACAGGCACGAATAAAAACGCATTCGATAATTGGTGGTCAAATCGTCCGAGCTGGAATTAAGGGGAAAACATGGCAACATATACACCGAATTACAATCTTGAAAAACCCGATGCAACGGATAATTTCGGGGACTTCCGAGCAAGTTACAACGCCAACATGGATACCATCGACAAAAATTTGGGCGGTGGTGGAGGCGGAGGAGTAACCGACGTTGAAGTAAACGGGACGTCCGTAGTTGCGGGCGGTGTTGCAGAAGTGACCGTTCCAACGCAGACGAGCGACCTTAATAACGATAGCGGATTCCTTACGGATTCGGACATAACCGTTACGCAAGTCGTGTCGACGGGTACGAAAATTGCGACCATAGATGTAAATGGTACGTTGACCGACCTTTACTCCCCCAGCGGTGGTGGTGGCGGTGGCGACACAGTATCTTGGACACAGATACAAGCCACGGGCGAGAAAATCGCAGAGATAACGATCAACGGAACAACCACAGATGTATTAATTCCCTTTGAGGCGAAAATCATCGTAACCACCACGACAGGGCTGACCGTTACGGCAACCAAAGGGGGAACGACTTACACCGCCACGGAAACAAGTTCGGGCGTTTATGAAGTAATAGTCGACTCAAAGGGCACTTGGACAGTTACAGACGGCACGAACACCACAACCGTAAGCGTGACGGCTCAAACGACTTACAACGTGGCTTTTGTGGTTATCCCCGACGGTTCAACCGTAACACCGACAGACGACATACAAACTTGGCTCCATTGTGCGAACATCTGGGATAAAAACTACACAACCCTTGCAGAAGTCCTTGCTGACTCAACCACTTTATCGGCTCTTATTTCGAGTAATAATGCCGTTGATTATCTTGTTAGGTCTACTTCATGGGCGGGTATTGCACTTGTACCTACTATGACTTCAAATAATACCCCAAGTGGAGAGTGCATTGGGTCAGGAGTTCAGAATAGTTATCCTGCATGGAAAGCATTTGATAAAGATACTTCTACATTTTCGGTTACATCATCAGTTACCGATTACCTTGGATATATGTTTGAGACTCCTCAATGCGTATGTGGCTTACGCTTAACGAACAGAGGCGGTGGCTATAACACATGGGCATCAACAATAAAAGTTCAAGGTACTAATGACGGAATCACTTTTACTGATGTATCACCCATACTTAATAACACCGAGAGTTCTGGTGCAACAACAAACTTCACATTTACAAATAGCACTAAATATAAAGGATATGTTGTAAAAGGTATAACATCATCCGTTTCAGCATATTTCAATGCGGCAGAAATTCAGTTCATATCCGAAAACCTTTGTGCCGACTCCACCGCCATGACCTACATAGGACTAAACAACTACTGTGCTAATAAGTTGTTAGCGGATGCAACGTGGTGCAATGCAATCGGCAATTCAACTTATTTTGAGAGCGTGCTTAATGTAAAGATAGCAACAGCCACGGACTATGTGGTTGCCAATGGTGTATGTTCAGCAATTAGCGAAAGAACGGGGTTCCCCGCATGGTGGGCGATAGACGGAAATGCAAACAACGCATGGGCATCAAGCGGATATACAGGAGATTTGTGGTGGCAATTTAAATTTAATAATCGTGTAAATATTAAGAAAGTTGTTTCATCACAGCAAGGAAGAAATTATGGAAATTGGGCTATTGCATACAGTACAGACGGAACAGACTTTTCTAACAAGATAGCACAAGGCACGTTTTCCGTGACTGGTACTGTAAATGTGAATGCAATAACAAATGTAAATACAAACGCAGATTATTACAGATTTGAATATAACGGCATGGCAGACCGCCCTGCAATTTATGAATGTCAATTCTACGGCAGAGAAGATGTTTAATGATTATTCATATAATTAAACCCCTATTGTTTCCATACAGTAGGGGTTATAGGTTAAGCACAACTTTAGCAAAGGGGAAAGCATGAGCGAAATTGAAATGATCGCCAAACGGCTTGAAGTGTTGGAAAAGAATTTCAATGCTTTTTTGAAAGCCTACAACAACGACAAGAAGTATGACGGCTACGACAAGAACGGTTTAAGGAACACAGACGGAATCCAAGGCGAGGCGATAGAGGTTAATACTTCCGATGTTGAGGATGTAAGAACCGCACTCGAGGAAGTGTACGAAATGATTATATTTGACGAAAGCGAGGGCGAATAAATGGCGAGAATTTATGCGACCAGCGTGGAGCGTGGGGAAAAGAATTTCTATGACGTGCCGAAAAGGTTACGCCCACAAGTACGGAAAATAATCGAGGATGACGGCTACATCATAAACGAGGACGGCACCGTTACAAAGGGAGAGGAAGAATGAGCGAAACGATAGTTGTGGCGATAATTTCGTTGTTTGGAACGCTTTTCGGCACGTTTGGGGGAATCATGACCTCAAATCGTTTGACCGGGTACAGAATCGAACAGTTGGAAATGCAAATGAAGAAATACAACAATCTAATCGAGAGGACTTTCAAGCTCGAAGAAAGCACGGCACTCCAAGAAGAAAAAATCAACACACTTAATCATCGAGTTGACAAGCTGGAGAGTTGACCATGTATTCGATATATATGCACGAATGCCCAAATGGGAAAAAGTACATCGGGCAAACAAAACAGAAGTGTGCTGATCGGTGGCGGAACGGATGCGGGTATCACAACAACGCATACTTTGATAATGCAATAAAAAAGTATGGTTGGGAAAATATAAAACATACGATTCTTGCTACAACCGAGGACAAAGACGAGGCTGGAAAACTCGAAAAGTATTATATATCCCTTTACGATACAACAAACCGAGAAAAGGGGTTTAATCATTCCATTGGTGGCACGGCATCGGTGGAGGGGTATCATCATACCGAAGAATCGAAAAAGAAAATATCAGAATCCTCGAAAAGAAGAAAACAAAGCGAGAAAAATATAATCAGCAGACGGCTTGCAAAAATTCGGAGCGTTAAGGTTTACGATTTTAATTATAACCTTATAGCAATATGCGAGTCGCTGACCGATGCCGAAAAACTGACAGGGGTTTCAAATGCAAATATTTCCGCTTGTTGCAAAGGGAAATATAAGCAATTCAAAGGCTATGTATTTCAGTACGCAGACGATGACCGGGAAATAGTCAAATCAAGAGTACATAGAAAGCCCGTTAATATGTATTCCCTTGACGGAACGCTCATCAAACAATGGGGAACAATAAAAGAGGCATCGAAAGAATTAGGGATAGCCGATACGCATATATCAGATTGTTGTAAAGGCAGATATGCCCAAAGTGGTGGATATATTTGGAAATATGCTTAAAAGAAAGGAAAACAGAAAAATGATTATTCCTGATAAGTGGTACAACATTTTAAAATGGTTTTGCATTATCTTTTCAAATGCTCTTGTTACATTCATTGCAACAATATTCGCACTCTATCACATTGACGGTGCCGAGATCGTATGCGGAACGATTTCCGCTATTGCTACATTCATCGGTGCTTTGATTGGCGTGTCTACCAAGGCATACAACAAGAAAAACGGCTGACGTGATAATGATTTTATTTGCGTTTTTGTGTTTGCTCGTTGCCGTGGCGGTGGCGATAGCACTAATCGAGGAATACAAAGAATGAAAGCGAATGAGTTCATCAAGCTATTAAAACAAGCCCATGACGTGCCGAATTATTACAACAATCACTTTCCGTATAATTGCGGATATTATGACGGAACACGTTATTCATGGGATTGTTGGAATCTAATCAAGACGATTCTTGCAAATCCCCCTTGGTCTGATACAAGGGTCAAGGGTTCGTATGTGCCCCCCTCGACATTCGTGACCGGGGATGTTGACGGTTATCATTTATTGATGCAATGCACGAACCGTTCAAAGGATTTCACACAGTTGAGAATCCCTGGAACATATCTCTATATTTCCAACTCCCCTCACGCTGGTATATATGTCGGGGATTTCAAGTATCAGAATGAGATTTTCAATGTCGTGGAATGTACGGGTGCATGGGATTCCAAAGTGCAATACACCTATGTTGATGAAAAGGGCGGAAGATACCTCTACAAGAACGGTCCGAAAAATAAGTATTCATGGACGGATTTCGGATTGCTCCCCTATATCGAATATGAAACCGACACACAGCTCAAAGGAATCGATGTGTCGCATTGGCAAGGCTCAATAGATTGGGCAAAGGTCAAGGCTGACGGCGTGGAATTTGCGATCATCAAGGCTGGTGGCTCCGATTCGGGAAGATACAAGGATTCAAGTTTCGAGCGTAACTATTCCGAGGCAAGGGCAAACGGAATAAAGCTCGGGTGCTATTATTTCAACGGAAAGGGATGCACATCGGCGGCGGCTGGTGTAGCGGATGCCCAGCACTTCCTTTCCCTGATCGGTGGAAAGGTTTTTGAATATCCTTGCTATTCTGATTTAGAGGCTCCCACGTCCGCAACAAAGCAGGGCAACACGGATGCGGTCATCGGGTTTTGTGAAACCGTCAAAGCGGCTGGATATAAGACCGGGATTTATGCATCCGACATTTCGGGATTCAAAGACAGACTCGACATCAGCCGACTCGGTGCGTATGACAAATGGGTCGCTCGTTACGGCTCAAAGCCCAAATATGCCATTGATTATAAAGTATGGCAATATTCGTCCAGCGGTTCGGTTAAGGGCATAAATGGGCGTGTTGACATGGATATTTCATACTTTGACTATGGAGCGGAGCCTATACCCGAGCCGACATCTTATATTTACATGGGAGCGGACTTCTCCCCGGTATTTGACCCCGATTATTACGCCAACAAATACGCAGATTTAGAGGGTGCATTCGGTCACGATCATGTCGCATTGTGGAATCACTTCATCACATTTGGCATGAACGAATTACGTCAGGCATCCGCAGAATTTGACCCGAGAGCATACATTGACAGATACGAGGATTTGCGGAAAGTGTACGGTGACAATTATCCCTTGTATTATTGGCATTATTGCTATTTCGGGAAAAATGAAGGTCGAATTGGGTCATAACCCGAAAGGGATGACATATTGTTTTTCTTTCTCCTATACCCCTCACGGTTCCTGCCCCGTGGGGGGCTTTTTCTATGTCCAAAATTTTACACATAGGTCGTGCTTTTACTCGTGCTTTTAGTGTCGCACATCCATGCGGTCTGATTTTGGGAATGCCGAAAAATCGGACGTTTGCGGACTATGACGGACTATGACGGACTAAATGTAATTAGCTCGTGTCTCACTTGAAATGGCGTAAAATACGCATAAAGAAACCCTTGGTCGTGCTTTTAGTCGTGCCAAGGGTTCTTTTTTTATCCTATGAGGTGGATTTCGTCTAATTGTCTATTCTCTTTTTCTTTCAATTCCTCGAGCTTGTGCAAGTAGATTTCCTTTGTGACCTTGCTGTCTGAATGTCCAAGGCGATCACTTATGGATTCAAGCGACATCCCTTTTGCCGCCAACATTGAACAATGCGTGTGTCGTAGGGTGTGCGGTACGATTTTACGTCCAAGGACTTTTTCGGAATTTTCCGCAAGGTATTTTCTGTAAGTGTAATATTTGAGGTTGGTGCCGTCCGTGTCCGGGAAGAATAGCTCTGATTTATATCCGCAGACCTCGGCTTGAAACTTGCAATATTCGTTTATCCGAACAATGCACTCTTTTAGTTCTTGCTGGATGTAGACCTCACGCTTGGATGCATACGTTTTAGCGGATGTCGTGACATTGTTGTTGGCATCGTAGGTCTTATTTACCCGGATATACTTCCCAAGCGTGTCCATTTTGTTGAGTGCTGACAACTCGCCACAACGTAACCCCGACAGGGCGAGAAATTCCGTGACGAGTTTCCAGCGTTCCTCTTTCATTGAGTCCAACAATTTGGACAGTTCTTTCGGTTCGAGATATTTGTCCTGAATGCGTTCCTTTTTCGGGGTGTCTTGGAAATTCTGTAACTTATTCGCAACATCCATTTCCACAAAATCATTTCTGTAAGCCCAACGCCAAAAGGTCTTAAATGTCTTTAAATATCCGTTTAATGTGCGGTTGGATTCTCCGCTGTCAATAAACCTTTGCCGGATATATCCAGCCGTCAGCTTGTCCATGTACGCATCACCGATGACCTTTTGAATACTGTCAAGCGTGATGCGGTATTTCCTAAAGGTTGAGGGCTTTACTGATCGTGAGCATTCTTTCAGCCATAATTGAACACATTCGGAAAACTTAATCCGTGTATCTTCAAGGTGTTTAACTTTATCGTCAAGCCGTCTAATTGCCTCTTGTTTGGCTTTTTCTGACGTGCCCCTTATCTTGACCGACACTTTCTTTTTAATCCCGGTATTGGGCGAAATATAATACTCCACAAGGTATCCATTAGAAACCCACATATTACTCGCCCCCTTTCATTTTCGAGATTTCGGTTGCGTAACGAATTAGTCGGCTGGTCTGAACATCCGTGAATAGTTCGTATGGTTCGACTTGCAGGGCTTTGGCGAGGTCTAAAATCTTGCTTTGTGTCAGCTCCATTTGCCCTTTTTCAATCTTGGAAACATTAGCAGAGGGGTTCTTGCCGTCCACATAGCCCATTTTGACCGCCAACTCGCCTTGTGTCATGCCGAGTTCAAGCCGATAGCTTTTGACCCTATTTCCAAACGCTATGAGATAATCTTGTCTTTCTTTTTCGGTCATACGATCACCCCCTTTCTTGCCCTGATTTTAGCATATTTTAAAATTCTTGTAAAATATTCTTGACAAACATTAGCGGTTGATGCTAATTTATTGGCATAGGTTTTTAGCGGTTAAACCTAATTTGCAGAAAGGAGATGATGAGATGACAGACAGAAAGGCATTCATGGATGTCGTGAATCTTTACGGAAAAAAGATTTACGAAGTATCAACCGCCTTGGGAATGTCGCCACAGAGTCTTTATAACAAGCTCGGCGGTGTTTCCGAATTTACGACATCCGAGTTGGCAAAATTCCGCAAGTTGTTCCCCGAGGTTGACGATGCAACCTTTAAGAAGATTTTTTTTGCGGAAGAATTAGCGGTTAAGCCTAATGATTAAACCGTATTTATCGCCCGATGACCTGAAAGAGATTTTCGGAATCAGCAAATCAACCGCTTATGAAGTTTTCAAAGGTTTCGAGGAATCCGGGGGAAAGGTCATTCGATTAGGCAAGAAACACGCAGAGGCACAGGCACTAATCAATTATTTGGAGAACAGAGGACAGGATGAAAACAACGCTCAATAATCTATTACTTCTTATCATCGGCACCGTCTTTGGGATAGTCATCCACGGCACCATTCAGGCACATTCACAGCCACAAATCACACAGCCCGAAGTCATAACCGAATACGTCTACATCGAGCAAGAGCCCGAGATCGTGACGGAATACGTTTACATCGAGAAAGAACCCGAACCCAGCATTCCGAATCTCACGCTCGAAGAACAAGAGCTGTTAGAGGAAATAGCATTCGCAGAGGCAAAGGGCGAGGGAGTGCGGGGCATGATGCTGATCATGAACGTGGTTTTAAACCGAGCCGAAAAATGGGGAATGTCAATACACGATGTCATTTATTCCCCCGGTCAGTTTTACATCGAGGGCATGACCCCGAATGTATCGGATGAATGTCATCAAGCACTTGCCTTGGTTATGGACGGCGAGGACGGGAGCCTTGGGGCGTTGTACTTCAACAAGTACGGATTCAGAGCAGGAAAGCAAGAGTTGTTTCAATACAAAAATCATTATTTCAGCAAATAGGAGAGGAAAACATGGCAGAAGAAAAGACAATGCCCAAGATCGTGGGCAACAAATCCAGCGGTTACAACTACAAATATACATCCCTCGGGGATTTGGTTCTCGCAGGGGTGGAATTGCCCCCGATGAGGGTAGCGGTTCTTGCGAACAACGAGGGAGAGCCCGTCATCGTGAATAATCAGCCCGTGGAATACATCGAGGCAGAGGTCAACGGCATTTGGGTTCGTGGTGCAAGAATCGTCATTCCGTCAGGCAACAAAATGAACGAAGCTCAAGCGTATGGTTCAGCCCTTACTTATGCGAGAAGATACACAGCTTTGACCGTTCTCGGAATCGCTTGTGACGATGACAACAAGATCGAGGTTCATTCAAAGGAAGAATCCGATGCACAGATTTTGACCAACGTGGAAAAGGAATTGAAAGACCTTTACACGAAAGCCGGGGGAAAGAATTTCGACAAGTGGGTCAAGGATTGCGGCGGTCTTTCTATGGAGTCATATCCAGCAATGAAAACCAAGTTATTAAAGCAGATAAACGAAAGCGAGGGAAAGAATGAATAAGTGGATAGGCATCGGACGTTTAGCTCGTGATAACAAGCTCGAGTATTCGCAGGGCGGCACCGCATTTTTGAGAAATGCCCTTGCGGTCAATAGATTCGGAGAAAAGGACAAAGCAGATTTTGTAAATCTGACCTTTTTCAAGGCTAAAGCCGAGGCTTTGGACAAGTACACAAAGAAAGGCTCCAAGATAGCGGTCATGGGTCGCATTCAGGTCGATTCCTACACCGACAAGAACGGAAACAAGCAGACATCATTTTCAATCATCGTTGACGAATGGGAATTTGCGGAAAGCAAGAACGACAACGCAGAGAAACCCGGAAACGATTTTCTGAATGTAACCGTAACCGAGGAATTGCCTTTTGAATGAAAGGGGGAAATGGAATGAAGAAACCTATATCCAAGAAAGCAAAGCTCTTGCACTACTTACAGACCCACAAGAACGGAATCAGCGGAAAGGATGCATGGCTCAAGTTCGGGCTTTACCGTCTTTCGGGCGAGATTCATCAGCTCCGCAAAGAGGGTCACAACATCAGGACCCGAATGGTTCAGCCCAAGAACCCGAATGAAAGCGAGTATGCGGTCTATTACATCGAGGTTTGCAAATGATCGGGTCAACGCTTGAATGCATCGGATATTTGTCCAAGCAGACCGAGGGCAAATGGGAAGTCACGGAATACCACGAAAAGCGGTCACTTAATGCAAATGCTCTTTATTGGCAATGCGTGACACAGTTGGCAAAGGCGATGAGGGTTTCAAACGCCTATATGCACAACATCCTTTTGAGGAAGTACGGCTCCCACTTGTTAGCGGATAACGAGGAGATTTGGGTCGCACTCCCGGACACGCCCAAAGCTGAACGGGATGCGGAAGAAGATGCGAACAACCATTTAGAACCGACAACAAAGCGGACGGGTTCAAGGCGGTGGTACATCATGCTCAAGCCGTCACATGAGTTCGACACGGCTGAAATGTCACGACTAATAGACGGCGTTTCGGATGAAATGCGGCAATGCGGATTAGTACCGCCGCAGGACGAACAAATCGCCAAGGCGTTGGAGAGATACGAAAAGAGGGAAAAGGAATGACAAACGAATTTTTGCTGACAGACCGTTTGCAGAAAATCCGTCAAATCATAACCAAGTACGGAGAAGAAAATTTCTATGTGTCCTTTTCGGGTGGCAAAGATTCAACGGTTCTTTCGGCATTGATCGACATGGCGATTCCGGGGAACAAAATCCCGAGGGTGTACGCCAACACGGGCATCGAATATCGGCTGATTTACGAATTTGTCGAGAGAGAGAGAGAGAGAGAACATCCATGGGAGCTGGTCATCCTAAAGCCCGAAACTCCGATAAAACCAACGCTTGAAGAAGTGGGCTATCCGTTCAAGTCAAAGTATCATTCGCATATCTTGGCGATTTATCAGAATAGTGGCGACACGGAATCCGTCAACGTCTATATGAACCGCAAAGAGCCAAGAAGTGGCAAAAAAAAATTTTCTGAAAACCTATGTCCCAAAATCTTGATGTATCAGTTTTCCGAGGACTTCCATTTAAAGGTTTCATCCAAGTGTTGTGACCGAATGAAAAAAGACCCCTTGCATAAATGGTCAAAGGAAAACAACAAGCCATATTCGATCATCGGGATTATGCCTGACGAGGGCGGTCAGAGAATATCCGCACAATGTTTGGCGTTCCGGGGCAACAAACTCAAAGCGTTTCAGCCGTTAGTCCCGGTCACAAAGGAATGGGAAGAATGGTTCATCGAAAAACACGGAATCGAGATTTGCGAGATTTACAAAGAACCGTACAACTTTACAAGAACGGGATGCAAGGGTTGTCCGTTTGCGTTGGGGTTACAAAAAGAGCTGGACACATTGGAAAAGTTTTTCCCAGCCGAAAGAAAGCAATGCGAGATTATTTGGAAACCCGTCTATGACGAATATCGGCGGTTAAATTATAGGCTCAAACAGAACAAACAAATGACAGTTGATGATTATTTATGAAAGGAAAGAAATGGTTGCACATTGTTTATTCGAGCAAAGTGGCACATTCAAAAACGAGTTCAAGAAATTAGGCATCGAGGCTTACGATTACGACATTTTAAACGAGTACGGACAGACCGATTATCAGCTCGATTTATTTGAAGAAATTCGGGGGGGGTACGAGGGAAAGCCGTCATTGTTTGACCGCATAAGCCCTGATGACATCATCCTTGCGTTCTTCCCGTGTACCCGGTTCGAGGCTCAAATACTTTTATCGTTTTGGGGAAAGCAAAACCAAGATAAAGGAATGACCGACATCGAAAAGCTGGAAAGGGACATCCGATTACACAACGAATTGCACGAAAACTATTGTCTGATAACGATGTTAGCCATTGTCGTTTTGCGTAAAGGTTTAAGGATGATTTTTGAGAACCCAGCCGGGGAACAACACTATTTAACACGCTATTGGTGCTTATCGCCCAAGATTGTGGACAAGAATCGGCAATTAGACGGCGATGCATTCAAAAAGCCAACACAGTATTGGTTCATCGGGTGCGAACCGAAAGACAATTTCGTTTTCGAGCCTATTGAATACGTCAAGCCTAAAACATGGACGGGATTATCACAGAGAGAGCGTTCCGAGATTCAGCCGCAATATGCAAATCGATTTATCAAGCGTTACGTCATAGACTACGAAACCAACATTGAGGAGCTAATGTCAGGCGAATGAAAAGCATCATCCAAGAAACAGAAGAATGTTTTATCTGTCGTAAGTATTTCAAAATCGAAGGCTCCTCGGATGACGTTCATCATTGCATCCATGGGAGCATGAGAGAACGAGCCGACAAGGACGGTTTGACCGTTTATTTGTGCCGATTCCACCATGAACGGCTACACGACAAAGGCGAGTTTGACCGTGCCCTGCAAGTCGAGGCTCAAAGGTGTTTTATCAAAAAATATTCAAGAGAGGAATGGTTCGAACATTATGGGAAGTTCTACGAATGAGGTTTATTTCGTTATCCCGGGGCAGATAGTCCCTAAACAGAGTACAAGGTTCAAGGGTGGCTATTGTTACACGCCTAAAAGGGTCAAGGAATACGCCAAAAAGGTCAAGGATGCATATTTAATCGAGAACCCGATTCAGCCGATGCTGTGGGCTGAAAGAGAGCCGATAGAAATGGTCATCAATTTATATTTTGCGGTGCCAAAGTCGGCAAGTAAAAAAGCCAAGGATGACATGATCGTGTTTGGTCGCCCGACAAAGGTCCCGGACCTCGATAATTGCATCAAGGCTCTATGTGATGCCTTGCAGGGAGTCGCATTCAACAACGATTCCCAAGTGTGCCAGATAACTATCAATAAGTTTTGGTCGCACAACGCATGGGTGGAAGTGACCATTAGGGGGATTAAATGAAAAAAGTATATGTCAGCGATGACAAGAAACCGATTCGGGGGAGCTTGTCAGGCATCAAGAAAATCAAAAGAACATCCAGCGGCATGGTCCTTGCTTTCAGAACCGAGGATGAGGCATACAGAGCCGCACAAATACTGATGAACAGCGGTTATGAAACCGTGAAAATTTCGAAAGGGGAATGAAAATGATAATTTGGAGAGATTTCAAGGTGGAAAAGCCCAAGGTGGACATCGAGGGAAAATCGGCATTGATGCTGGTAACTACCACGGACGGACACGTCATCACCGCCACATATTTTGCTGACCGTGGGATGTGGTTTGACCACGAAACAAAGCAATCATTCGGCAACGTGGAGAGGTGGTTCGATTTTCCTTTATATCCGGGGTTCAAACTTTCCGAGGACTATGACGAGGGGGTGCTTTGATGAAATTGGTTTGTGAAATAGAGTTGCCCGACAATGCGGATGCAAGGACAAGGCTGAATGCGATAGCAAATGCCTCACGTCATGAGGAAATGTGGCGTGAGGTACGTTCCAAGGACGAGCTGAAGAAACGCACAGACCTGACAAACAAATGCGGTTCATGTGAACACTTCAGACCGATTCAGAGGATATGCGGAACGACTTGTTACGGCAAGTGCGACATGGGTTTGAGTGTACGTCAGCGATCAACGAAAGCGTGTAAACGTTACCGGGGGAAAGACAATGAGTGACAGAAAATATGGAGTGATTATTCATCCTGAAAGGTTTGATGATTTGCTCGGTGCATCGCCCGAAGTATGCGGCAAGGTGGTTCAGAACATGATTCGTGTGTTCATGGGAGAAGAAAGAACCCAGCACGATGAAAGCTACACCGATTTGCTTTCAAAAATCATGTGTGAACGTGTCGAGTATGACAAGAAAATCTCTGACCGCAATAGCAGGAACGGGAGCCGTGGCGGTGGGCAATTCGGCAACGCCAACGCAGAAAAAACGAGCGAAAAACGAGCGAAAAACGAGCGAAAAACGAGCGACATTCCAGCCAAAACGAACCATAAAGATAAAGATAAGAATAAAGATAAAGATAATAAAGACAATAAAAGACTATATGGCGAGTGTGCGAATGTTTCTTTGTCTGATGAGGAATACGAAAAGATTAAGTCCGGGGGAATGATCGGGTTGATAGACGAGTTAAGTCTATACATTGCATCAACGGGCAAGACATACAAGTCACATTATGCCGTGATACGTCAATGGGCTAATCGCAGAGCAAAGGAAACCAAGGTCATCAAGCCGACACAGTTTAACACGGGGTTAATGCAAAGACCCGTTGAGGAATATGACCTCGACAAGCTAATCAAGAATTGAAAGGGGAATGAAATGGAAAAAATCAAGTTCAGCATAAATATGGAACGCTGGAGAAATGATCGCATCTATACCGTGGAAATCAGCAAGGAAACATTCGATAAGTTTGACGGCTGGATTCCTGAAGATGCCAAAGTCGAGATTTTTGACGGTGCGGTTGTTTATGGATATGGACTTTTGGGTTATGAGTTTGTCGAGATTGACGGAAAATATTTCGCCCGGTACAGAATGGGCGACACTTGCGACTAAAAGGGGAATGAAGATGAACGGATTGTTTTATCTCAAGAGAATGGGTCAGCCTATGGGTGCCAAGTTCGGGGAAGTTCCCAGCCCCGATGTGGACGAGGATTTCGAGGAATGCATGGAAGATTGCAACACTTGTGCTTGGAGAAGTGCCGAGCCTGAAAGTGACGGGCTTTATCGTTGCAATGACGTTTATGGCGAGGGGTACAAGGAGAAAAGCGAATGAATAAAGACCAAATCCGAAAAATGCGAGGCTGTTTTGACAGCGTTTTGTTTCAGCTGGATGCAAGTCTTGCCAAGATCGGAACAACCCGAGCAGAACAGACCACGGCAGAACACGTTAATCAGGCGATAGCACAATTAAAACGTGCGGTGGAAACGCTGGACTTCATCATCCCGACAGATGCACCGCATTCAAGAGAGGTTTCTGACCCAAGGGAATATTGGGAAACATACAACCTTATGTGCCGAAATTACACCGAGGTCAGAAACAAATCGGGAAAGATAATCGAAAGAGGTTGCATCGTAGGAATGGACATGACGTTTTGCTCCAAGAATTGTGCGTATGCAACTAACAATGTATGCACATTAAAAGCAAAGAAAAGGGGGAGAAAATGAAATATATCATCATGTGCGGTGGAGATTATCACACAGCATTTCCAAAACAGCTCCGGGGTTATGGCGAGGGCATCACGATTCTTGAAAGAACGATTCGCTTGTTAAGGGATAACGGCATCGAGGACATAGCGATCAGCTCGAATGACCCGTGCTTTGACAGATTCGGTGTCCCGGTCCTGCATCATGAAAACAATTTCGGCAACGGTGGGCATTGGCTTGAGGCGTTCTATCCCATGGACGAGCCTGTCTGTTATTTGTTCGGGGATGTCTTTTATTCTCCAGCGGCGATCAAGACCATTGTGGAAACCGAAACAGCCGACATCGAATTTTTCGCATCGGCTCCCCCATTTGCACCGTGTTATTTCAAGCGGTGGGCTGAACCGTTCGCATTCAAGGTGGTAAATACAAGCCGATTCAGGGCGTGTGTGAATGTGACCATTGACCACGCCGAAAACGGACATTTCAACCGTGAACCGATAGCGTGGGAATTGTGGCAAGTCATCAAGGGCACTCGGCTGAACGTTATCGACTACACAAATTACACCGTGATTAATGATTATACGACAGACTTTGACACGGATGACGAATACCGGGAGTTCATGAGTCAGTTTTATTTCAGAAAGGGGGAAACATGATACTTGAAACAGATTTTTTAAGAAAATGTTATGTGGTTAGAATCCCGAGAGAAGAAATGATGCGGATGTTTATCAGGGCAGAGGATAATGCTAACCGTTATGGGCGTTCGGTTGATGAATTGGTGGCAAAGGAATTTTCACAAAAAATATTATGCCTTATCAATTCAAGCGAAAGAGAGGGGGGATGCTGAATGAGTTATATAAGCCGTCAAGCCCTTTTGGAAAAATTAAAATACATGGGTGATTTCAACATCGGCATAGACTATGTGACCGCTGAAGATATTATGTCCATTTCAAGTGCTGACGTAAGAGAGAACATACACGGAGAGTGGTCACGGCATACAAGAGTTGAGTCTGTTTATAGTATTGACGGAGTGAAAACGTGGGGTGATAAGTGCCAATGTAATAAATGCACTTTCACAACGATAGCAGTTGAGGGGTTTGGATATTACAACTTTTGCCCTAACTGTGGTGCAGATATGAGAGGTAAAAAAGATGATAAATCATAATAGTTTTGCTAGTTACGATAGTGGTTATGCCCACGGATATAATAAGGCATCAAAAGATATGAGAACTGTTATCGAGAAGATTAAGTCAGAGATAAGAGAGCTTCGTGACAGTTGGGAAAAGGATTGTTACCACGATGAAGCGGAAGCACTTAATACCGCACTTAAAATCATTGATAAGCACATAGGCAAGGCAGAAAGTGAAACGAATTAAACTTTTTAACCCGAAAAACTTTAATTCAATCACATAAATTGTCCGATTAAAACCGAATTAAACAACGAATTAAACTTTGATACGAAAGTGAGGATAAGAATGACAAGACTTGAAGAAAATAGGGTGGTTGTTGATGGAGCGATCAAAGTGGCGGAACTCAAGCCAACTGGGACTTATGAGGAAATAGTAACATTTCAACTTGGTACAATCGCTACAATGCTTGCAGATATATCCAAAAGCCTTGCAATTATAGCAAACAAGGCAGAAAGTGAGAACAATCATCCTGTTATAGACGGAGATTACTTCAAGGGAATATAAGGTAGAAAGTGAGGACGTATGATGTTACGAACTAAAGGCGAACAGAAAGCCTACCTTGACGGATATGAAATGTGTGCGGAATGCATTGAGGAGTATCTGTCAGCCGAGGGCAAGCAGAAGTTAGAGTGCCTTCTTTCAGCCGTAAGAAATGCGGTAGAGATAGAGAACACAGAAGACAAAAAGGATAACGGGCATAAAAAAGGTAAGGAGGATAATAGGTGCGGGAATTGTGTGCATTGGAAGAGTTATGAATTCTGCAATCACTGGAAAGATCAACATTGCGAAAACAAAAATTCGCCTTATTATTTAAAAGATACACAGGCAGACACTCGATGTTTTGAGTTTGAGAAAGGCGGTGAAGAATGAAGTGTCCTTATCAGAAAACATCAGACGGAACGTTTGCAGAGTGTACTGTTGATTGCCCCGCTTGCAAATATGAGGTTGAGGAATACACGACCACAGAGGGCAGAAAATACCCTTATCAGTCCGATGAACTGGCTATTGAACGTGGGACAATGTGGCTGGTGAAACGCAAGGCTTACAACATCACAGGCTGTAAATTTGCCGACAACATGGTTAAGCCGACAGATTCCAACATCACAAATGTTAAAAACGTTCACGAAACAAGAACAAGCGTAACTGTTAATAAAAGCATATTTTGAGGAGGAAAGGCGGTGAGCGAATGAGTGACTTAATCAGCAGACAGGCGGTAATCGAGGCTATAAACAAAGCCGTAACAAAAGAGGCGGCAAGATGGTCAGTAAATGAGTTGCCGTCCGTAGAGTACAAGGGAAAGTGGATACTTGATTATCGTGACTGTGGTGTTGAGTTCTATCGTTGTTCTGAATGCAACTTAGGTAGAGCCGTAATAGATGGTAGTTTTTATAAGTCGTTAGACGAATTTAAAAAGTGTCCTATTTGCGGAGCAGATATGAGAGGTGAGTGAATGACAGAACAAGATACACCTAAAATGACACATGATGAAATGATTGATACCTTAAAGGGATTGGTATTTGGTACTTTTGATAGGACGACAGCAAAAGAACGTGAAGCACTTGATATGGCTATATCCTATTTATCTGAGAACAAGGGAGAGTGGAAACTCATTAGTCCTGCCGGAATCTATGAATGTTCATGTTGCGGTCAGGACGTAATGACAAGCGATATCGAGTGTTACAAGTTCTGTCACGGATGCGGAGCAAGGATGGATAAGGCAGAAAGCGAGGGTGGAAAAACAAAATACTATTTATGCGAATGGAAATGTGCTTTTGAGGTTGAGGCACAGGATGAGAACGAGGCAAAAACAAAGTATGCCGAAATGTTAAGTAATGATTTTTTTACTTGTATATACCCGGAAGATATAGAGGTTATAGATAGGGGGGAAGAATGAAACTTTCGATCATTATCCCCTATTACAACACCAAGGAATACACAGACGAGCTTTTGAGTGTGCTGGAAAGTCAGTTGACTGATGACGTGGAAGTGTTGGTTGTGGATGACGGCTCTGACGAGCCATATTGTACCCAAATCGAGCGAGTAAATGTTTTAAGGGTAAAACATTCGGGTCAAAGCAAAGCGAGGAATTTGGGCATAAATAGAACGTCAGGCGACTATGTGCAATTTGTCGATTCGGATGACCTTGTGTCTGACGACTTCATCCAGCGGATTCTTGAGAAGATAGAGGATGACCCCGACATCATCGAGTTTTCGTGGCGGTCATTAAACTGTAACGGTGCATCGTTCAATTATCGAGTAAAAGAGGGCGAAAGACTAACGAATCCGTCAGCGTGTACCCGGACATTCAAAAGGTCATACATCGGGAAAACACGTTTCACAGAGAAAAAGGATGCAACCGAGGACGAGGATTTTTCAAGGCGTTTGGGTTATCTATACAAGCCCGTCAAGGTGTCCACAATTTCGGATTATCTGTATTTTTACCGCACGGATGCCGAGGGTTCGAACACTAAACGATATAAAAACGGCTTATGCAGGACTAAAAGAGTCGTTTACTACTATGAGCGAGTAACCAAGGACAGAAAAGACATCCTCGATGCGATCAAAAAGGACGATGAGGAAAACGAAGTCATTCTGATGACCTACGAAAACGAGATTCCAGCATTAAAACGTTGGTGTCAGATAATAAGACCGTGTTCAATATGGACACATTACCAAAAAGGCGAGGATTTTCGGGGATGTTCAATCATCCGAGTGCCTGAACGGTACAAAATCGTTCTTTTTATCAATTTTCTAAACGTCATCGGCGGCATTGAGTCATTTGTGTACCATTTTGGGGCGGTGTTTGATGATGTGACATTGCTGGTGGGCAAAGTAAATGATCGTCAGCGTAAAAGGTTAGAGGAACACGTCAATGTTGTGGACTATGACCCAAGGGTGACTTATTATTGCGAAACATTAATCATTTTGAGAATCCTTGACAGTATGCCGACAAACGTATTCGCAGACAGAACGGTCAGAACGTGTCACGGATGCAGGACAAATCCAGCATGGAACATTCCGCAGGATTCAGATTACATCGTCAACGTGTCAGAAGTCAGCAAGGAATCATTCGGAGAACAGGCAAAAGAGGGAATCGTGATACATAACCCGATAGAAAAAAGCGAAAAAAAAGCATTGATTTTGGTATCAGCAACGAGAATCCCAGCCGTGGACAAGGGCAAGAACGAGATCAGGATGCGGATGTTAGCCGAAATGCTAAACGATGCAGAGATTCCATTCATTTGGTTTAACTTTTCGGACGGTGTTATTCCAAACGCTCCCGAGGGAATGGTCAACATGGGAATCCGTGAGGACATTCAGCCATATATCAAACGAGCCGATTATTTGGTTCAGCTTTCCGATTCCGAGGCGTGGTCTTATTCAATGCTCGAGGCACTAATCAACAAAACCCCGGTTATATGTTGCCCATTTGGTTCAGTCGAGGAAATGGGAATCAAAGACGGTGTGAATGGTTATGTCGTGTCGTTTGACATGGGTTTCGATGTCCACAAGTTATTGAACGTGCCAAGTGTGTCCTTTGACTACGATCATGAGGGAATAAAGAAAGCGTGGGAAAAGGTTTTGACCGCCAAGAAAAAAGACCGGGGTATCAAGGTCAGAATCATTCAGGCATATTTCGACACATTACTGAATCGAAAAGTCATAGCAGGGGAAAACCTTTACATGACAAGGGAACGAGCAAACACAATTATTCATGCTGGATTTGGGGAGATTAGAAAATGAATGTGAGGGAATATCTATTACAAAGCGTTAAAATCCGTGAGAAGTTGGGATATATCCGGGAAAGAATCATCAAGTTGGAAACAGACCTCGGTTATCGGTGCAAACAGTTAGATGACAGCGGTGCATCCAAAGGGACAATGATTGACACATGGGGAGAAAAAGCCGCCGAGCTGATAGACCTTGAGAGCGAATGGGAACGGGAACGATTCGCACTTGAAAGAAAGAACAACGAGATAAGAGCAACGGTGGAACGGTTGGAGAACCCCGAATATATCGCCGTACTGACGGAACGTTATCTTGTTGAGAACAGAAAGAACCCGTGCAGACTTAATCCATGGGTTGCGGTTGCCTTTAAACTTGGAATGACATCCGAGGATGCGGTCAAACAGAAACACAAAAGAGCGATAAAAGAATTAGAAAAAAATTTTCAATGCGACACGCCGTGACACTTTTTATCGTTTATTCTGTTATTGTCCGCAGATAGGACAAAGGACATTTTCATCCCCCCGAAAATGTAACCGGGAGAGGGGCATCCGCAAAGGGTGTCCTTCTTTTGTTTGACCGGGGGCATAGTAAAAGGGGGACGAATAGAAAATGCCGAGTGGAAAAAGTAACCCACGGTGGAAGAACGGAAACTTCAGACGGAAGATGAGGGCACGGTTTAAAGCCCAAGGGTTGCCGTGTCACTTATGTGGTCGTCCGATACATTACGATGAACCAAGTGACCCAAAGCATCCGTGGTCGTTTGTAATAGACGAGATCATTCCGTGTTCACGATATGCAGAGGGCGGTTATTCAAGCCCCGAGGCGGCGTGTAAAGACGTGAACAACCTCGCTCCAGCTCACTATTATTGCAACAACAAAAAAGGGAACGCCCTGCCGACAGACAGAATCAGGGCGGAACGCAAAATAAATTTCATTGACGGCGAATGGTAACGGCAAGGGGTGGGGAAGTGACCCCCTATGGGTGGACAGGCGTG
>Ga0247609_10001044_pt1 | contig 34754 bp, 23 predicted proteins | sample 172DNAGHGlowgp2_FD_193487 | JGI IMG/M metagenome (GOLD analysis project Ga0247609, IMG submission 193487) | Sheep rumen microbial communities from Palmerston North, Manawatu-Wanganui, New Zealand - 1728 DNA GHGlow gp2 | ecosystem: Host-associated > Mammals > Digestive system > Stomach > Rumen ... | reverse complement strand
CTGATTCAAGACTCTGGCAGAGAAGGTATGTCAATGTTCGAACTAGGTAAGGTAGGCGTCATCATCTGCATAGTCGGCCTCGCATACCTTATATTTTATAGTCACTATCTCTTGCCCGATGTGCGTGAGACAGAGCATGACGAAGAGGAATACAAGTCGGCTGGTGTTCACCTTGTCGAGATTGTGCTTCGAAGCCGTTTCCCTGGCATAGGGAAGACCTTGCGAGAGTTCGACTTCTATCGTCATTATGGAGCGCATGTCCATTCCATCCACAGAAGCGGTGTCCTGCTTAATGGCGACTGGCAGAACATGCCTTTGCAGAATCACGACACCTTGCTGCTTGCTACCGACGAGAAGTTTGTCCAAACCTATCATGAAAGCACAGCATTTCTTATTTCCAGCTACGATGCAGATAACCAACCCCTCGACCACAAGAAACGCTATCTTGCTCTCATCCTACTTGTCCTGATGATTGTGGGAGCCACAGTTGGCGAGTTACCTTTTGTACGCGAAGCTGTGCCAAACTTCAAGTTCGACATGTTCTTCTTCGTATGCCTGACGACCGTTATCATGGCTTGGGCAAAGATATTCAATCCTCGCAGGTATAGCAAGTACGTTTCATGGGATGTGCTTGTGACAATTGCCTGTGCTTTTGCCATTTCGAAAGGCATGCAGAACTCTGGCTTTGCTGATTGTATTGCAGACGTCATTATTGCTTGTGCCGATGCAATTGGGCAAACAGAACATGGACCTTATGCAATGCTGGCGATTCTGTTCCTCATAACAAACCTCTTCACTGAGCTCATCACAAACAATGCTGCAGCTGCTCTCTCCTTCCCCTTAGCTTTGGCTGTTGCAGAGAAACTTGGTGTTGACCCGATGCCATTCTTTATTTGCATTTGCATAGCAGCATCAGCTGCCTTCAGCACACCGATTGGCTACCAAACGAACTTGCTTGTGCAAGGTATTGGCGGCTACCGCTTCACGGATTATGTGAAGGTTGGTTTGCCCTTGAACATCATCGTATTCTTGATAAGTATATTCATAATTCCCCTAATATGGCCGATAAAATAATCTACCCCATCTTCGATAAGATGCTTTCCCGTGAGGACAAAGAGCAATTGCTCCATCAACGGGGCATCATGATATGGATGACAGGCTTGAGTGGTAGCGGCAAGAGTACAGTTGCAATTGGTGTAGAAAGAGAACTGCACAAGCGAGGCATCCTCTGTCGCATACTTGATGGCGATAACATCCGAGCTGGCATCAACTCCAATCTTGGTTTCTCGGAAGAAGACAGACGCGAGAACATTCGTCGTATTGCAGAGATTGGCAAGCTGTTCATCGATACTGGCATAGTCACGATAGCCTGCTTTGTCTCCCCCACCCTCGAACTTCGCCAGATGGCTCGCGAGATTATCGGCGAGAAGGACTTCCGCGAGGTCTATATAGCCACACCCTTAGAGGAATGCGAGCGCCGCGATGTGAAAGGCCTCTATGCACGTGCCCGCCGAGGAGAAGTGAAGGACTTCACCGGCATCAGCGCTCCCTTCGAGGCTCCCACAGCCCCCGACCTTAGCCTCGACACCAGCCAGATGACGCTCAAGGACGAAGTTGAAGCTGTTGTGGCACTTTGCCTTTCCTAAAACAACACATATGAAAACAAAACTTCTCTCCCTCGCGCTGTTGCTCGTCTGCATGACAGCAGGCGCACAAACCACGGCCATCGACTTGGACCGAGGATTTATTCACCCTGGAGGGCTGCACACGCAGGCCGATTTTGACAGAGTGAAGGCACAGATTGCTGCAAGGAACACAACCACGATGAAAGCCTGGAACAAACTGAGGAATGCCGAGTATGCCCAGAGCTCTGTGCAAACATCTCCCGTCGAGACCATTGTCCGTGGTGGCTCGGGCGAGAACTACATCAATGCGGCTCGAGGGGCCACGATGGCTTATCAGAATGCATTGCGCTGGAAGATAGCCGGCACGGCTGCCAATGCGAAGGCAGCAGTCCGCATCCTCATGGCGTGGGCTGGCAAGACGACAGCCATCAGCGGCACCAGCGATCAGTGTCTGGCTGCAGGTCTGTATGGCTATCAGTTTGCGCAGGCAGCTGAACTTATGCGCGACTACGAAGGATGGAAGGCAGAGGACTTCGAGCAGTTCCGCCAATGGATGCTCACGCTATGGTATCCCAAAGCCATCGGTTTCTTGCGAGGCAGAAACGGGACATGGGAGAACAGCGGGAAGTGGTGGCAAGCCCCGGGGCATTACTGGTCGAACTGGGGACTGTGCAATGTCTTGTGCGTTATGTCAATCGGCATTCTTTGCGACAATGTTCAGATATACAACGAGGGAGTTTCCTTTATCAAATACGACCAGGTGGGCAACTACACAGAACCGCCTACATTGCATGATGCAACGGGTCCCGACGGAACAACCGTGAAGGCCATTCACAACGACGGGCTGACGGAGTTCTGGGGGAACCTTATCGTAACGGTTGAAGAGAGCGAACTGGAGACAGGGGCCTATGGTCAATTGGGTCAGATGAATGAAAGCGGACGCGACACCGGGCACTCGGCGATGGCGTTGGGACTGGCTGTTGACATTGCCAAAGTTGCCTATAATCAGGGCGACGACCTGTTTGCATACATGAACCACCGCCTGGCTGCTGGCATCGAATATGTGGCAGCGCAGACCCAGAGCACGGAGGGACTGCCTTGGACGAACTACCACTATGGCTCCAGCGGATACTACTATTCCGATTCCCGTGCTTGGCTGATGACAGAACCTGCTCTCGGTACACAGATGCGTCCCTATTGGGGCACAGTTATCGGAATGTACGAAGGCACGAAGGGCATCAGGATGCCTTTTGCAGAGAAGGCATACGAGGCGACGGGCATCGACGAGGGCGGCAAGGGCTCCACCAGCGGCGGTTACGACCACTTGGGCTATTCCGTTCTGATGAACACCTACGAACCTCAGCTCTGTCCTGCTGACCAGGTGCCTACTGAGCTGTCGCCTCAGATGGAGTACAGCACTACGCTCAGTGCCACTGTCATTCCCAGCCTTGCCGGGGAAAAGAAGCGTGGACTGGTCAATGGGAAGCTAACCAATCACAACGAACTCGGTGCGCTCGTCAACAAATACTCTACTTCCCAAAGCACGCTCCTGCCTATGGGAAAGACATTGCGGCTGATTCCCCAACTGCCTGAAGGCGAAGAGGACACGGGGCTATGGCAGTGGAACACGGGTGAGACGACACGCGAAATCACGGTCAATACGGACTGGAGCTACATCTATCGCGTCACCTACACGAATGCCCGCGGCATCCGAAGCCAACTCGCCTTCTTCATTGCCACGACCGACGAGGGTACACCCGTGGGAATCAAAAGCCCTAAAGCCAGTTCGTTGAAGGGCAAGTCGGAAACTGGTGCTTTGTTCGATATAAGCGGACGCAGGGCGGAAAAGCTTGCCAGGCGTGGCATCTTTGTGTCGAATGGCAAGAAGATGTACCTTAACTGAATTTTCGGAAGTATGACAGGACTGGCTGAGACCCATATCCCCTACAGAAGACCCCCTAAGCCCCTTTAGGGGGAATTCAAACGCCGCGTGCGGCGTTGGCAATCCCCGCGTGCGGCGTTGGCAATCCCCGCGTGCGGCGTTTGAATTTCCGTTGAGGGAGTCATCCAGTGTACACAGCAGCAAAACTTCTCCTTTTTCACCTTTTCAATTTTTTACCTTTTCAATTCTAGTCATCTCGCCTCTATGAAAAAGATACTCTTTGCAGCATTGCTGGCCACCATGATGCCTTTCGGCTTCTCATACGCTCAAACAGAATACAAGATGAGCGGCCCTTATGAGGTGGTGGCACGCGATGGCGGGTATGCCCGCACCAAAGGCGGCAGCGAACGCGACATGAAGGCGGCATGGAATTTTGCCCGTGCCGGCAAGCATGACGAGGCGATTCGCATCATCAATGCCTACAGCGAGACGCTGCAAAGCTTCGATGGGCACGATGCTCCCCTGTGCCTCATTCAGGGCTATTGGCTATGTCGCGCCATGATGGAAGTTAAACTAAAAGCCCCAAATGAACTAATAAATAATTACGCGGAGGCTTGGAGCCAGATGATAAGGCGGGCGATGCTGCCTGTGATGGATAAGTTTGAAGCCGACAGCCCGTTTGCCAACGGCAACTGGGGACATATCGTGAACCGCTGCAGGATGGCCGCTGCCATTTGCATGGACGACAAGGACCTCTACCAACATGCCATCGACATCTATCTTCACGCCAGCGACAACGGCTCCCTGCCTAACTACGTGAGCCAGACGGGGCAATGCCAGGAGACAGGACGCGACCAGGCACATGCCCAGCTGGGGCTTGGCGCGATGTGCGAGATTTGCGAGATGGCTTGGCAGCAGGGCGACGACCTGTGGGGTGCTTTGGACAATCGGTTGATGAAGGGCATCGAATACACCGCGCGCTACAATCTTGGCTACGATGTTCCCTTCGAGACATGGACCGACTGCACAGGGCTGTACTGCGACTGGACGGAGCCTGGCCAAGTGGCGCGGGGGCGCATTCGCAACATCTATCATCTGGCCTACGACCACTATGTCGGCAGGCTGGGGCTGAGAATGCCTTATACCAAGAAGATAAAGGACTTGGCAAAGAAAGCGGAAAAGAAGGGCGAGATACGACGGGGACTAGAGAGCGACGAGTTCACGGCACCAGGCGTAGAGGAAGGGAAACGGCTTCATCAGGTCTTCACCTATCAGGCCCCCGACGGCGCTCCCCTAAAGCACGACTACGACGTCTTTGTCCAGCCACGCGGAAGCAAGGAGTGGACGAAGCTGGACACCTATATGGCAAAGGTGAATGCGCCGGTGGGGAACGGCAAACATGCCATCCGCGAGATATCTTACGTCTGTTTCGATTTCACGGGCGACGTGTTTGTGCGCGTGGTGAGCAAGAAAAGGAAGTTCCGGGAGGCAAGGATTCGTCCCGACTATCGTGGCACGATAGCCAACGTACAGAACGATTCCACCGTTCAGTTCCTCCTTTTCCAACCCGAGAATGTGAGCGTGGAGCTGGACGGCGACATCACCGGCAACCTCCTTGTCTTCACCTCCCGACCGCCCATGAGCAGAGAGGAGGCAGAGCGGGAGGCAAAGCAGCAGGGGCGTGAGTTCAAGTACTTTTCCCCGGGCTTCTACAATCAGCAGGACAGCATCAGCGTTCCGTCGAACACCACCTTGTACCTTGCTGGCGGCGCCTACTTCACGGGCACCTTTGCCATCAACGATGCCCAGAACGTGAGCATCCTGGGGCGCGGCATCGCCCGTCCTGCGAAAGGTTACGAGGGTTGCCATGTTTACCGCTCGAAGAACGTGCTCGTCGATGGCCTCGTGCTGAACACCTGCCCCATCGGTGAGTCGCAGGGCGTGACGCTGCATGATGTGCGGAGCATCTCGCATCCCAGCTGGGGCGACGGATTGAACGTCTTTGGCGGTTGCCGGGACATTCTATTCGACCGCGTCTTCTGCCGCAACAGCGACGACTGCACTACGGCCTACGCCACGCGCAAGGGCTTCAAGGGCAGCGTGCATAATGTCCGCATGACAAACTCCACGCTTTGGGCCGACGTGACTCACCCCATCTTCATCGGTCTGCACGGCAATCCCGCCGTGGGAGACAGCATCACAGGCCTTCGCTACGATAACATCGACATCATCTGCCAAGCCGAATCGCAGATTGACTACCAGGGATGCCTCGCCATCAATTGCGGCGACAACAACTATGTGAAAGACGTCACCTTCGACAATATCCGCATCGAGCAGATACAGGACGGCTGCATCGCTCAGGTAAAGGTCGGATGGAACCAAAAATACTGCACGGCACCCGGAGCAGGGATAGAGAACGTACAGTTCCTTGGCATTCGCTATTATGGCTCTACGCCAAACATCTCCATCATTAACGGCTACGATAAGAACCGCAAAGTGAAAAACGTCACCTTCGAGGGACTGAAAATAAACGGAAGAGCCATTTACGATCAAATGCCAGGGAAGCCAGGCTGGCATGCCACGTCCGACTATGTCCCCATGTTCGTGGGCAACCATGTGGAAGACCTGAAGTTCACGAAATGACGAAAGCCATGCCCCTTACTCCCCTCCCATTCCCTAGAGGGGAAGAAGCAGAGAAAATGGTGCCCTTCTAACGGACTGAAAAAGAGCAGCTTGGCGAACCGAAAAACGCCGGCTGCGGCGATGGCAATTTCCGCGTGCGGCGATTTCCATCGCCGCAGCCGGCGTTTTTCATCCCCCCTGAGAGGCTTTGGAACCGCCCTCTTTTTCTGTTTTCATCCTGCCCGCCACACATTGTGTTCGTTTTTCCCGACGATACCCATCTTTTTCCCTCCTGTTCCCGTTGTTTATCAACTTTTTTTCTTACCTTTGCAGAAACAACTATTCTCTAACCTTCTTAAAATCGCTATTTTCATGAAAAAATGTTTACTCTCATTAGCCAGCCTTGCATTGGCTATGTTTCCCTATGTGGGCCTCGCCCAGGCCGAATCCGACGAACCTGTGACGCTGCCCGAGGGCGCAGATGTGTGGACATGCACGCTCGAGGGCTCCTACACGGCAATCGGCGACAACGCTTCCCCCCTCAGCATCCGTACGCAAGTGGCTTTCGACAACACGGATTACTACATCCAAGGCCTCTCGAGGACTTTCCCCGAGGCGTGGATAAAAGGCACCTGCGACGGGGAGGCGGATATCATCACCTTCCCCAGCGGGCAGTTCGTGGGCGAAAACGAGGACGGGAAGTTCTATCTTGTGGGCTCGGAGCTGGAATATGAGGACCTCGCCGAATATGGAGAGACGACGGACATCGTATTCCATTATAATTTCGAAGGCATCGAAGACCGCAATCTGAAACTTGAGACCTATTGCGTCGTCGAGGCTCAGGTCAAGGACGGCAGCGGTGCCTACGGCTTTTGGGACAACGAGCTTATATACAAGCTAGACCCCCTCGTGCAATTCTCCATCAAGTTTGTCGATACGGAAGGCCACTCCATCAGGCCTCCTTATATAGGAAAAGCCGAGATTAACACATACATAGACCAGAGCCATTGTCCGTTTATGTATAGTGAATTCTTTTCGGAAGACGGCCTTACGAAGTACACCATATCGGAAACCTCCCAAATAGACTTCTATGTCAGCGAATATGCTTCAGACAATGTGTTTGTCCTTATCTACGACACCTGGAAGGCTTGCCGTGCCACGGTGAACTGCATGGCGAACGGCACATACGAACGCCTTGCCCAATACGAGGACATCTTCTTCATGGACCAAGGCCTCTCGATTTACGTACCCCTCGGGATTCGCGGCAAGGACGGCAAATACTACTTCACATTGCCCAATAACGACAATTATGTAACCCAACATTGCAAATACGTTGACTTCCCCCTGCTGACACCTCCAACCGAGCGCAACGGCATGGACTGCTACTCAAACATTATCCTCTACAACGAAGACCCCTCGGTGGCTTACTATGCAGACCTCGAGACCCTGGTTCTCCCCGTCGAGGGGAACGAATATGGCGTTGGCCTCGGGCAGTGCGAAGGCGGCTTCAAGTTGAGGCCGTTCTGTTGGACCAACTCAATGAGCCATACCATCTGGCTGAACGAGGGCGCATACTTATGGACTGAACCCATCGCAGAGGCAGGAACCTATCAGGTGACAATCTTCATCGGAGCGACTAAAGTAACGGAAGAACCCTTTGCGCTCGGATATCGCAATGCGAATGGGGAGGTATATCTATATACGAACCTTGCCATTCCCACCTATGATGAGATATATCATGGAGAGAGCGTCGTGGAAGGCGTGAGCATTCCGGCAGGAGCATCATTGGTTGTGATGAACAGAAAGCCTATTAACGAATCGGTTGAGTTCGACGACATCAAGCTCGTCAGGACCGGCGACTTCGAAGAGCCGATAGTCGACGGCGTAGCTTCTCCCGTCGCAGAAAAGGAAGGAGGAACCATTTACAACCTGGCAGGCCAACGCCTCAGCAAGTTGCAACGCGGCATCAACATCGTAAACGGCAGAAAGATCCTGCAGAAATAAAAGAAAAGCGGTCACAAGGAAACGGTGGCCGCTTTTCGTACGAACGCATTAGGCTTCCCTCTATTCCTGAGGCGAAGGCAGGTTCTTTTTGTTTATCCAATGCGCTATGAATGCCGCAAAGACGCCGAGCAGGAAGAAGAAAACAGTGACTATGGCCAACATGCCTAAAGAAGAATGCGCAGGGTCGCCCGAGATGGCCTGCCTCATCTCGTGCAGGCATATAACCACAAACAACAACATCACCACCTCGAACATCCCGACGAAAATGCGCCACAACGTCCCCCAAACACTATAGCCAAAAAGCTGACGATAGGCGACAAGATAATAAAAGAGGAGGAGCCACATGAACCAGTCGGAAATGTCGCTGATGATAAATATCAGCAATGTCAGCGTGGCCATGAAGACCTGGATGAAGAAGCCTTCGGGCAACGTATGATACGAATGGCGAGGCGCATAGCGGAAGAGCGACCATGTGGGCAGGATAAGCAGAGAGCATAATGCCAGCGTGGCCCATGCGGGATTCTGGTCGGCCCATATCGCCAGCTGGTATATCGTGCCGTCCGAAGCCTCCTCTTCCATCACTTCACTCCAGCCTATCCATTCGGGCAGGTCCTCTATAATCACAAGAAAGAGGGCAACAATAATCAGCATCTTCAATGGCGGATACGACATTTGGCGATGCCCGCTGATATAGTCGCCTATCATGTAGCCCGGACGGCAGATCAGATGCCAAAGTGCACGGGGAAAAGAGCGCCCCTCAATATTGAAGGCCTCCAAGAAGCCGCTGCTAATGGTGCTCCAACTTATCTTCTTATCAACATTCTTCGATTGAGAACAGCGAGGGCAATAATCGCCCTTAAACTCCTGTCCGCAGTTCAGGCAGACGTGCTTTTCGTCTGTCAAAGGCTTATATTGTATCGGATTACGCTGCCACCGGCAGAACTGTTGCCACTTTCCTTTCAAACTAATCATGGGTTTGTTTTGTAATGAAAACGACTGCAAAGGTACGAAATTTTCAATAAATTTGGCTTTTTGCTCACTTTTTTGTAACTTTGCACCCAAATTAACAGAATACAATTAATGGAAGAATATCGTTTGAGTCACCTTCAGGAACTGGAAGCGGAAAGCATCCATATCATCCGAGAGGTGGCTGCTGAATTCGAGAACCCCGTTATGCTTTACAGCATCGGCAAGGATAGCAGCGTGATGGTGCGCCTTGCAGAGAAAGCATTTGCTCCAGGCAAAGTGCCCTTCCCCCTGATGCACATCGACAGCAAATGGAAGTTCCGCGAGATGATTGAGTTCCGCGACCGCTATGCAAAGGAGCACGGCTGGAACCTGATTGTAGAGAGCAACATGGAGGCCTTCCGCGCTGGCGTAGGGCCTTTCACGCATGGCAGCAAGGTGCATACCGACCTGATGAAGACAAAGGCTCTGCTCGACGCCTTGAACAAATGGAAGTTCGATGCCGCTTTCGGTGGAGCGCGTCGAGACGAAGAGAAATCGAGGGCAAAGGAGCGCATCTTCAGCTTCCGCGACCAGTTCAACCAGTGGGACCCCAAGAACCAACGCCCTGAGCTTTGGGACATCTACAATAGCCGCGTCCACAAAGGCGAGAGCATCCGCGTCTTTCCCCTCTCAAACTGGACTGAGCTCGACATATGGCAGTACATCCGCCTCGAGAACATTCCCATCGTGCCCCTCTATTTTGCAAAGGAAAGGCCTTGCGTAGAGATAGACGGCAACCTCATCATGGCCGACGACGACCGCTTGCCCAAGGAGCTCGTGCCGAAGATTCACATGCGAATGGTACGCTTCCGTACCCTTGGCTGCTGGCCTTTGACGGGAGCAGTAGAGAGCAACGCCACCACCATCGAGGAGATTGTAGAGGAGATGATGACAACGACGAAGAGTGAACGCACAACGCGTGTCATTGACTTCGACCAAGAAGCAAGCATGGAACAGAAGAAGAGAGAAGGATACTTCTAAGCCTTCGGCAATTCAAAATTATTCAATTCAAAATTCAAAATTGGAAGATGGCATCTAACAATATACGAGAATTCCTTGATGCAGACGAGCGTAAGTCGCTCCTCAGATTGCTTACGGCGGGCTCTGTTGATGATGGCAAGTCAACGCTTATCGGGCGTTTGCTCTTCGACAGCAAGAAACTTTATGAAGACCAGTTGCAAGCCCTTGAGCGTGATTCAAAGCGTGTAGGAAACGCTGGAGCTGGTGAGATTGACTATGCCCTGTTGCTCGATGGATTGAAGGCAGAGCGCGAGGAAGGCATCACCATTGATGTAGCATATCGCTACTTCTCGACAAACCTGCGAAAGTTCATCATCGCCGACACTCCTGGACACGAGCAATACACCCGCAACATGATAACAGGCGGCTCGACAGCCAACCTCGCTATCATCCTTGTCGATGCACGAACCGGCGTCATCACACAGACACGCCGCCACACCTTCCTCGTCTCCCTGCTCGGCATCAAGCACATCGTCCTTGCCGTCAACAAGATGGACCTCGTGGACTTCTCCGAAAAAGTTTTCTGCAAGATTAAGAACGAGTACCTTGAACTTACGAATCAGCTTGGCATAGACGACGTCACATGCTTCCCGATCTCGGCAAAAGAGGGCGACAATGTTGTGGAGAAGAGCAACCGCACCCCTTGGTTCGAGGGCACTTCCCTACTCCAGTACCTCGAAACTGTACCCATCGACCAAGACAGAAACATGCACGACTTCCGCTTCCCCGTCCAGTATGTCCTGCGCCCAAACCTCGACTTCCGTGGCTTCTCGGGCAAAGTGGCAAGCGGTATCATCCGTAAAGGCGACCCAATCATGGCTTTGCCAAGCAGGAAGAAAAGTCGCGTGAAGAGCATCGTCACCTATGATGGCGAGCTCGAGTATGCTTTCTGCCCTCAATGCGTCACTATCACGCTCGAGGACGAGATAGACATTTCCCGAGGCGAAATGCTCGTCAAGCCCGACAATATACCTTTCATCGGTCGCCATCTTCAGACGAAACTCGTGTGGATGGACGAAGAGCCGATGGATCGCGGTAAGCAATTCTTCCTCAAAGCAAACACAAATACGACTCGTGCCACCATCAGCGCCATAGACTATCGTGTTGACGTGAATACAATGGAGCATTTGGAAGGTAAAGATTTCAAACTCAACGAGATAGGTCAGGTGCAGATAACGACAGCAAAGACGCTCTTCTTCGATGCCTACAAGCAGAACCGTGCCACAGGTGCTTTCATCCTGATAGACCCCATCACAAACAACACTTGTGCCGTGGGCATGATAGAGAAGCAGCTCGACGAAGCGGATCTCCTCGAAGAAGAGCTGCCGACACTCGACCTTCCCAAGCTCGGCATTGCTCCGGAACATTACGAAGCCATCGAGAAAGCAGTGAAGGAACTGAGCAAACAAGGATTGGAAATAGTTATTAGAAAATAGAATATGGGCCTCTTTAACTATCAGCAGCTTCCTGTCAATACCCTTGTTGGTGCCGATTGGAAGACGTTCAAAGCAGTCACGAAAGGACAGCATATTGCCAAGGACAAAAAGACAAGCTACCTGCTGACGAAATGCATTTGCCGCATCCTCAGTCCATTTGTAGCTTTACAAGAACGAAAGTACCGTAAGCATTTGGCCAACAGACCCTTAGAGAACGGCCCACTTTTCATTCTTGGACATTGGAGAAGCGGCACAACATTCGTGCACAACATTTTTGCACAGGACAAACATTTCGGCTACACCACCACCTATCAGACTGTCTTCCCGCACTACATCATGGCGATGCAAGGTCTTTTCAAGCCCGTCATGAAGTGGGTGATGCCGAATAAACGTCCGACAGACAATATGGAGCTCGCTCCCGACCTGCCACAAGAAGAAGAGTTCGCGCTGGCAAACATGACAGCCTGCAACTACTACAACTTCTGGTTCTTCCCCGAAAGAATGCAGGAGTGGTGCGACCGATTCCTCACGTTTAAGAATATCAAAGACAGCGAGTTGCAGGAGTTCAAGCAGACCTTTGAGAAGCTCGTGAAAATAAGCCTATGGAATACTGGCGGCACACAATACCTGAGCAAGAACCCGCCTCACACAGGTCGCATAAAGGCTCTTAAAGAACTCTTCCCTGAAGCACGTTTTATCTATCTGATGCGCAATCCCTACACCGTCTTCGAGAGCACCCGCTCCTTCTATCTCAGCACCATCAAACCGCTTGAGTTCCACACCATCACCGACGAAGAAATGGAGCAGAACATCCTGCGCAACTACATGGAGCTCTATCACGCCTACAAGGAGCAGAAACAGAGCCTCCCAGAAGGAAGACTCTACGAAGTCCGCTTCGAAGACATCGAGAAAGATGCCTTGAACATAACAGAAGACATCTACAGCAAACTCAACCTGCCTGGATGGGAAGATGCAAAGTCCGTCATCGAGCAATACATCCAGAGCAAAAAAGGCTACAAGAAGAACAAATATCAGTACGACCCGCGCACTGTCCAGCTCGTAAATGAGCATTGGGGAGAAGTCCTCGACGAATGGGGCTACGAAAGGCTCTAAAAACGGCCTTTACAGCTCCGTCACAGCCTTCATTTGCTCCTGCCGCACACTAGCACACCCGACTCAGTTTTAACGGCTGAAACGCAGCATAACACTCAGCTTAAAAATAGTAGTGTGGGCTATCTATTTTCTCAGCACTCTAACCGCTTTACAATTTTAAGCTACAGTCTTAACACTTTGTATGCCACCGACTAAGAGGGTGACGCAAAAAGTTGCAATTTTGCAACTTTTTATCGCTCGCACTAATAACTCTACACTCACCAAAATAATGTCTCCTGGGCGGGACGACCGAGAGACCATGCTCAAGCTGCAGCACACAAAGTACGCAAAATACGCTTAGATTGGCTATTAAGCACGCTTAATTAGACAACTTGACACATTTAATTAGACAACTTGACACGTTTAATCAGACAACTTGACACGCCACAGATGCATGCAAACCTCTAAATAACAGCACATAAATTACATTTTTACCATAAAACAAGAAAAAAATATTCATTAATCTTTAAACTTTGAACTTTATTTCATACCTTTGCATCACTTTTCGCATAAAAACATTTAAATACATAAAAAACAAACAATTATGACAAAGATTGAATTGGTAAAAGCCGTTGCCGAAAAGACAGGCATCGACCAAGCAACTGCATTGGCTGCAGTTGAAGGTTTCATTGACACTCTCAAAGAGTCACTCATTGAGAAGGAGAACGTTTACATCCGTGGATGGGGCACTTGGACGCTCAAACATCGCGCCAAGAAGACTGCCCGCAACATCTCCAAGAACACCACTCTCGTCATTCCCGCTCACGACATTCCCTACTTCAAGCCCTGCAAGGACTTCATGGAAGCCGTGGCAAAGGCTTAAAAACAATAAGAAATTAAGAATTTAAGAAGAGGCGGACTGCTACGGCTTTCCGCCTTTTTTACTCTAAAAGCCACCATTATGAAGAAACTTATTGCAATTGCCATACTCATACACTTTACATCTTACATCTTCCCTCGAAATGTAATTGAGTATGTCAATCCCATCATCGGCACAAACGGCATGGGACACACGTTCCCGGGGGCCTGTGCTCCCTTCGGCATCGTGCAGCTTTCGCCCGAAACGGACACAATTCCTCACAACGTGGATGGCCGCTATCAAGGCAAAGTCTATGAGTACTGCGCAGGCTATCAGCACAAGGACAAGACCATTGTAGGCTTCTCACACACGCACCTCTCAGGTACGGGACACTCCGACCTTGGCGACATCCTCATCATGCCTACAACAGGCAAACTGCAGACAAATCCTGGCACAGCAGACAACCCAGAGGCAGGCTATCGTTCTCGCTTCTCGCACGACACGGAGAAGTGCTCGCCTGGTTATTACGAGGTGATGCTCGACGACTACAACATCCTTGCACAACTCACAACAACTCAGCGTGTTGGTGTGCATCAATACACCTTTCCTTCAACCGATGCACAGTTCATCCTCGACCTCGGTCACGGCATCTACAACTACGACGGGAAGACGCTCTGGAGCTATCTCCGAGTAGAGAACGACACACTTCTGACTGGCTATCGCATCACAAACGGCTGGGCTCGACAGAACTACACCTACTTCGCCATCTCGCTTTCCGAACCCATTCAAAACTATGGCTATAGGGACGAGCAAAGAATGAAGTACTCGGGCTTTTGGCGCAAGAATGACATCCACCACAACTTCCCCGATATGGCCGGACGCGAGATATCTGCTTATTTCCAATGCAAACTGCCTGAAAGCCACAAGCTTACCATCAAAGTGGCACTCTCTGCAGTAAGTCAAAGTGGTGCACTTGCAAACCTCAAAGCAGAAGCAGCAGGCCTCACCTTCGAGCAAATCAAGGCTCGTGCCACAGAGCTGTGGACGAGGGAACTCACAGGCCTTGAGATTGAAGGAACTGACGACCAGAAAGCGCTCTTTTACACTTCTCTCTACCACACCATGATAAATCCAAGCGTCTATATGGACGTGGACGGCAAGTATCGTGGCAACGACATGGAGATACATCAGGCCGAAGGTTTCACGAACTACACAATATTCTCACTATGGGATACCTATCGTGCTGAACATCCGCTACTTAACCTCATCAAACCCCGTCAAGGAGCTGATATGGCAGAAAGCATGATTCGCATTCAGCAACAGAGTGCACTCCACATCTTGCCCATCTGGTTTCTTATGGCAAACGAAGGCTGGTGTATGAGCGGATATCACGCCGTTGCAGTCCTCTCCGATGTTGCCAAGAAGCTCGGCATAAAGGACAAGAAAGCAATGCTTGAAGCAATGAAGGCTACTGCCAACTCCAAGTGGATGGAAGGCATGACAGACTATATTAAATATGGTTATGTACCTTACGACAGATGTGGCACAAGTGCAAGCAATACGCTTGAATATGCTTACGATGACTGGACAATCTATCAGGCAGCTCTCGATGCAGGAGATAAGGAAATGGCAGAGACTTTCAAGAAGCGTGCCATGAACTACAAAAATGTCTTCAATCCTGCTCTTGGTCTTGCATGTCCCAAGTACAAAGACGGCTCATGGAAGAAAGACTTTTCACCCTTACAGACCTATGGAGAAGGCTTTATCGAAGGCAATAGCGCCAACTATTCGTTCCATGTTCCTCACGATGTGAAAGGCTTGATTGAGTGCTTTGGTGGCGACAAGAAGTTTATCGAACGCCTCGATAATCTCTTTGCAGAGCCCCTCGACAAGAAGTACTATGAGGACAACGAGGACATCGAGGAAGAGTGTTTGCTGGGAGGCTATGTTCACGGCAACGAACCCAGCCATCATGTGCCTTACCTCTATGCTTGGACGTCTCAACCCTGGAAAGCTCAGTACTGGCTTCGCGAAATTATGAACCGCATGTATGTCAACAACATCGATGGCCTGCATGGCAACGACGACTGCGGGCAGATGTCGGCTTGGTACATCTTCACGGCAATGGGATTCTATCCTGTTTGCCCAGGTAGCGACCAGTATGTCATCGGAGCACCTTATGTCCCCAGTTGCAAGCTGTCCTTGCCCAATGGAAAGCAGTTCTTCATTAAGGCTCCGGGCGTAAGTGATATGAACCGTTATGTCAAGGAAGTGCGTCTCAACGGCAAGCCTTACGACAAGCTTTACATCACGCACAAAGACATCATGGCTGGTGGCGTACTCTCGTTCAAGATGGGAAGCACACCAAACAAGAAACGTTGCATCAAAACTGGAAAACCTTATTCTTTAAGCGATTAAATCATTAAATAACATGAAAGCAAAATATCTAACTCTGCTTCTCGCAGCAACAATGTTGGTGGGCACTCCCACTCTCGCAAAAGACAAACAGGAGAAACCTAAGACTGAGCAAACAAAGAAGGACAAGAAAAAGCTCTTCGGCAAGAAAAAGAAAGCTCAGGAAGCACCCAAAGACTCAGCTAAGGTAGAGAAGCCTAGCATCGACCGCAAAGGACTCTTTAACGTCACAAAGATGAAGAACGAATGGTTCTTCGAGATACCCGACTCGTTGATTGGTCGCGAGTTCCTGACAACTGTTCGCTACACCTCAACTCCTGCTGGCATTGGCAAGTTCGGTGGCGAGCAAGTGAATCAGCAGACTGTCTATTTCCAAGTAGCTCCCGACGACCAGCTCCTGCTTCGTTCGCGCCTCTTCATCAATGTTGCCGATACAACAGAGAACATTAATCGTGCCATTACAATCAGCAACGAGAACCCTATCATCGGTGCTTTCAAGGTGGAGAGCCACAAGAACAAAACCTATAAGATTAAGGTTAATCCCTTCTTCAATCAGGACAATCCAGCGCTTGGTATGCCTAAGTCTGTCAAGGACGGCTTCTCGCTTCAAGGACAAATCAACGAGATGAGCTACATCGAGGACATCAAGTCGTTCCCCATGAACACGGAAGTCCGCTTAGTAAAGACTTTCAACGGTGGTGGCGCAAACAGGATGTCAGCAACAAGTCGTACAGGCAAAGCGACATTTGGCTTGAACATCAGCTTCGTTCTTCTGCCTGAAAAGCCAATGATGAAGCGTTATTACGACCCACGTGTCGGTTACTTTACAGACGGCTACACAAGCTATAGCGACGAACAACAACGTGTTGAGGGCAAGACTTTCGTGACGCGTTGGCGTCTTGAGCCTCGTCCTGAAGACATCGAGAAGATGAAGAGAGGCGAACTCGTCGAGCCCATCAAACCAATTGTCTATTACATCGACCCAGCAACGCCGAAGCAATGGCGCAAGTACCTCATAATGGGCGTCAACGATTGGCAGAAAGCATTCGAAAAAGCAGGCTTCAAGAATGCCATTATGGCAAAGGAATGGCCCGAGAATGACTCAACGATGAGCATGGAAGATGCGCGCTACAGCTGCATCCGCTACCTTGCAAGTCCCATCGAGAACGCCTACGGGCCGAACGTTCACGACCCCAGAAGTGGTGAGATACTCGAGAGTCATATCTGCTGGTACCACAATGTGATGAGCCTCGTCCACAACTGGTACATGGTGCAATGCAGCAGCATCGACGAAGCAGCTCAGAAGATGAACTATGACGAGGAACTGATGGGCCAGCTCATCCGCTTTGTGTCGAGCCACGAGGTAGGTCACACGCTTGGTCTTCGCCACAACTTCGGTAGCAGCTCAACGGTGCCTGTCGATTCTCTCCGCGACAAGGCATGGGTGGAAGCACACGGCCACACGCCCTCAATCATGGACTATGCTCGCTTCAACTACGTGGCTCAACCAGAAGACGGCATTGACCGCATCGGCATCTTCCCACGCATCAACGACTACGACAAGTGGGCAATCCAATGGGGCTACACACCGATGCTCGACGCAAAAGACGAGGATGAAGACCATAAGATGCTCGAACCCATGACGCTCAAGGCTCAAGAGAACAAACGCCTCTGGTGGGGCGATGGCGAAGGCGAGCACAGAGACCCGCGCAGACAAACTGAAGACCTTGGCGACGACCCCATCAAGGCTAGTTACTACGGCATTCTCAACCTGAAGCGCGAGATTAAGGCTCTGCCAGAATGGACTGTTGACAACGACAAGGACCTCTATTGGAGCGACATTAGTGTAATGTACGGGCACATACGCACGCAATTCCTTCGTTATATGGGGCATGTGGTTAGAAACATTGGCGGTTATCAAATCAACTTCAAGCCTAAAGGTTCGACCGAAGACGTCTATGTTCCGCAGCCTCTCGACAAGCAGAAGGCAGCACTCAACTTCATCAATGAGCAAGTCCTGACAGAGCCGCTTTGGCTTCGCGACCTGAGTTATGCAAAACGTCTTTGGGCTAATCCCCAAGCCATCACAAATGGTGTTGGCGAGACTGTCGTGACAAACCTCATGAACCGCCTCGAGGACCTGAACGACCTCTACAAGCCTCAGGCTTATCTTGCCGACCTGACGAAGATGATTTTCACAGAGTTGGACACCAACAAGAAGGTGACGCCCTACAGAGTTGCCCTGCAGAATAACATGTATCTGCACCTCAGCCGAGCTTACGGAAACGGCAATCAAGCAGTTCGTCCTGCAGTTCTCTACACGCTTCAACAGCTTGAGCGCAAGACAAAGGCAGCCGCTCAGACTGCTCCAGATGCAGAGAGTCGAGCACATTGGGCAAGCCTCTACGACCAGATAGGCAGATTGCTCAGTTGGAAATAAAAGAATTAAGGCAGGTCTCAAAACGAGACTTGCCTTTTTTCTTTGTGGTGTGTTGGCAAACACCCCACGTTAAGTTGCTCAAGTTAACACGTTAAATTGCTCAAGTTAACACGTTAAGTTTGCAATTTAACCGTGTTGTGTTTTGGAATGAAGCCTTAGAACTCCAGGTCCGCCCAATGCGGGTTGTGGTCGGAGAGTAAGGCTTTCGGATTCGGCTCCTCAATGTGGGAGTGGTTCACCTTGATGGTTGGGGTAATGAAGATGAAGTCAATCTTCTCGCACTTGAGTGGCGGAATCTTGCAGAAATTGTGATAGGTATAGACGGTTCCTGTGTGATTGGGCGTCATGTGATAGGCATCGTTCATCTTGAACTTGTTGGTTATCATCGTTGTGTAAGCTTCGTCGTCTTCTGTAACGTTGAAGTCGCCAGTCACGACGGCAGGTTGCTTGCCCACAATGTCCTGTATCTTCTTCATGATGAGCTTGGCGCTTTCCCTGCGAGCTGTTACGCCAACGTGGTCGAAGTGTGTGTTGACAGCCATGAATATCTTGCCCGTCTGCTTGTCTTTAAGTTTCGCATAGCTTGCCACACGCTCGATGGCTGCGTCCCAACCCTTCGAGCCTGGAACTTCAGGCGTTTCGCTCAACCAGAAGTTGCCTTTCTCCAAGACTTCGAACTTGTCTTTGAGGAAGAAGATTGGCGAGTACTCACCCTTCGTCTTGCCATCTGTTCGCCCTACCCCAACATAATCATATTCGGGCAAACGCTTAAGCAAGTCCTCGAGCTGACCATGCAAAACCTCCTGCATACCAACGACGTCGATGTGCTTTTCCTTAATATAATTGGCAACTCTGTCCTTGCGAACACTCCAGCCAAAGCCGGCTTGCTCGTCGCCATCGTTCTGCAGGCGAATGTTGAAAGTTCCCCAACGGAGCTTTGCTGTCTCTTGCTTTTTGGCAGGAAAACAGATTAAAGGCAGCAGCAAAGCAAAAACTAAAAGCAATTGTTTCTTCATAATTTATTTCATTTGTTTTTGCAAAAATACATTTTTTTCCGTACTTTTGCAAGCAAAAAGAAAGAAAGATTATGAATAAAGTAATGTTAATAGGTAATGTCGGCAAGGAACCCGAGGTGAGATATGTTGACGCAGGCGTTTGCGTGGCAAGTGTAAGACTTGCAACAACAGAACGCGCTTACACCCTGCAGAACGGTACAGAAGTGCCAGAACGCACTGAGTGGCACAATGTCGTGCTTTGGCGAAAGCTGGCAGAAGTCGTTGAGAAGTATGTCCACACAGGAGACAAGCTCTTCATCGAAGGACAGATACACACTCGCTCTTTCGAAGATCAGAATGGCATAAAGCGCTACATCACAGAGATTTGGGCAGAGTCGATGGAAATGCTTTCGCCTAAATCTCAAACCTCGGAGCCTGCACAGAATCAATAAACATTCCTCATCATGTCTGTTTGGCAAGAGTTTATCGACTCCATCTGTACCGTTAGCGTCCAAATGCCTTCTCCAGGTGTTTGGTTTGCTTTCGGCATTGTTATTGTACTGCTTCTCTGTTCAGGTTTCGTATCGGCAAGCGAGATTGCTTTCTTCAGCCTAACGCCAAATGACAGGAGCACTATCGACGAGGGCGAGCACAAAGCCGACGAGAAGGTTGCCTCTCTCCTCGACGACAGCGAACGCCTTCTCGCCACAATCCTCATCAGCAACAACTTGGTGAATGTTGCCGTCATCATCATCCTCTACTTCTGTTTCGACAAGACCATCGACTTCGGGCAGGCAAAGTGGCTCGAGTTCCTTGTCATGACGGTGCTGCTCACCTTCCTGCTCTTGCTTTTCGGCGAGATTATCCCCAAGATTTACAGTGCTCAACATGCCCTTGCCTTCTGTCGATTTGCTGCTCCTAAGCTTCAAGTGTTGAACAAAATCTTTTGGCCTTTAAGCAAGCTCCTCATTCGAAGCAAAGTCATCACAAAACGCTTTGCCAATCACGAAACAGAGATGCTAACTGTTGATGACCTCGAGAAGGCAATGGAGCTGACAGACAAGAAAGACATTGCCGAGGAAAGCAACATGCTTAAGGGCATCATTCGCTTCGGCGGAGAGATGGCTAAGGAAATCATGACAAGTCGTGTTGATATTGTTGACCTCGACATCAAGGCCTCGTTCCGCGATGTGCTCGAATGCATTGTGGCAAACAATTACAGCCGCATTCCTGTCTATCAAGAAACGCAGGACAACATCAAGGGCGTGCTCTACATCAAAGACCTGCTGCCCCATCTGGGCAAGCCTCAAGGCTTCCGCTGGCAAACGCTCATCCGTCCTGCTTACTTTGTGCCTGAGACAAAGATGATAGACGACCTGCTTCGTGACTTTCAGCAGAACAAGGTGCACATTGCCATAGTGGTTGACGAGTTTGGAGGCACCAGTGGCATAGTAACAATGGAGGACATACTTGAGGAAATTGTAGGCGAGATAAATGATGAATATGATGATGAGGAGAAGCCTTATCAGCGCCTCAATCAGAACACTTACATCTTCGAAGCGAAGACGCTCATCTCGGACTTCACGAAGATTCTCGGCTTCGATGATGATTACTTCGAAGACATTGAGGGCGAGGCTGAGACTTTGGCTGGCTTATTGCTCGAGATCAAGGGAGAGTTCCCAACTCAAGGCGAACGCATCGAATACAAACGCTTCACTTTCGACGTGCTTGAAGTGGACCAAAGAAGAATTGTCAAAGTGAAGGTTATCGTTCATAATGAGGAATAATTTAACGTGGTATAATCAACTTTTTAACGTGTTAAAATAAAATTTTAACGTGTTATGATTATCATCTTAACGTGGTAAAATTATCATCTTAACGAGATATAATTATCTTCATAACGAGATAAAGAAAGAAGGAAACCTGTGCGGCTTCCTTCTTTTTCATTATTTCTTTTGATTGAGCAACTTGTCTATCTCGTTGAACTCATCTCCAAGATTTAGGTTGAGGTAAATTCGATAGAGCGGCGATGCCCATCTGTCCATCTTCTCTGGCTGCAACTTGCGGACCATTTCCATGCAAGGACGGGCTTGGCGATAGAACTCTTGCGTTCTCATCTTATCTTTGAGGTAGTCAGGGTTCTTCATGTCCTTACTGCTCACTTCTTGCGAAATGACAGCCTTGTTAAGGTAAGCAATTCCTTTGTTGTACCAAGCATCGGCAAAGTTATTGTCGAGCGCAATACAAGTGTCGGCACTGGCAATGCATGCATCGAAGTTTTCCTCAGAAAGATAGCTCTTCGACTTTGCATAATAGTGAATGGCTTTGCCTCCAGTTTGTGCAATGAGTTTGTCGGCAAGAATACGTTCCTGCTCGAATCCTCTTTGCCTATAACACCAGTCGGACAACTGCACAAAGAACCAGTCGTGATTAGGATACTTCAGAACACCTTCTTCGAGGGAAGCCAGCCATGCAGAATCATTTGCGAGTTGGCCATAAGAGCGCACTTTGTACTCCTGAAGGATTGCAGCAGTGATGGAGTCGGTAAAGGGAATTGCCTTGTCTACATGCTTCACAGTTCCAGCAAAGTTGTTGGTTTGAAAGGCTGAGAGTGTGGCCCAAACCACAGCTTGCGAGTAAAGTGTGTCAGGCACCTCTGCGCCATTCTTGGTAGCGGCCTCGTCCTTGTAATCGCAATAAAGGTCGAGGAAGGGATAAGCCGAGGCATAATCCTTCTTGGCGAGGAAGAACTTGCCGCCGCCAATGATGTTCTTTCTGTGCTGGAGCCTTTGTGCTCGTGTGCGATTCTGGTAGCGAGGATGAACCTTTCCCTTGGCATCAGGAAGGACATCAACACTGTCGCAAAGCCTGAGCTGACCATACATGTCTCGAAGTTTGTTGAAGAACTTGGCGGTGTCGCAAGCCTGCTTGAGATAAGCTTTCTTGTTCTCCACTCCATTCAGCGACTCCTCGAGCAATGCTGCCGTGTAGTAGACTTTTGCTTTTTGCTTGTTCTTCAGCTCTGGGCGAGCCAAAGCGCCAAGCAAGGCATCGCGAGCCGCATCCTGACCGCCCTGATTCTTCAGCGCAGTCCTTGCGTTCTTGTAGAGTGTCGCCATCTTTTCTTGCTTGGGCTTTTCCGGATTCTTCTCTTTCTTTGACTTTGCGGAAAGAGGACATGGAGCTACAAGAAATGCAGAAATCAAGATAATAAGACAATAAGAGAGTTTCTTCATTTCGCCTTGATTCTTATTTTCTTATCGCAGTCTTTTGTTTCTGCGGACAGGAAGTCCGCGTCTTAAAGCAGTTTATCCATCTCGGCAGCCTTGGCAGCCTGACCTGTTACAGAATAGCACTGGCGGAGCTCGAAGGCCCACTTCTGAGGCTCATCTGGAGCACACTCGCGAGCTTTCTCGAAGAAGGGAATTGCCTCGCCGAAGATAGACTTTGTCTTTTCGAGGGCTTTCTTTGCTTCTGTCTGATTCTTAATCGTGCTAACCGTTGCATTCAGGGCAAGGGCCTGGCGATACTTGCAAAGTCCACACTGATACCAAGAGTCATAGGAGTCTTCCTGTATTTCTGTGCACCTCTTGTAAGCCTCGAAAGCCTCGTCATACTTCTCAGCCTCGAAGAACTTGAATGCCTTGCCATATTGTGCGATATAGATATTGGGGTCTTTTGCCAGGATTTCATCGACATATGGCATCATGAGGTTGCTGTCAGGACCAGCTTCCTTGTCTTTCTTGAGATAATAGGAGATGAGCATCTGGATGAAGTCCGTGCTAGAGCTGGGATCTTGAAGTGTCAAGTCGCGAACATAGCCTGCCCAAGCTGTAGAGTCGCCACGCTCAAGATAAGAAGATGCCTTGACTTGTTTTGTTCCGAGAGCGCCCTCTGCGAACTGAACAGCCTGGTCGTAGAGTTCGTCCATCTTGTCGTAGAGCTTGCCCTCGTGAGCGGTGTGGAAGGCATAGTAAGCAATCTGTTCGTTGGAAATGCGGAGCTTTGCCTTATCGGCTACTTCGGGATAAATCTTGGTGTAGTTCATTGCAGTCTCGAAGGCCTCGAGCGCTTTGTCGTACTTACCGATTTCGCTCATAAACTGAGCGGCATAGATGAAGTAGTCGCCGCATTGTGCCAGGTTGAAGGTCTTGCCCTTCAGGTAGTTCTCGTTGCCAGCCTCGCCCTTTGTCACCTTGGTGTGCTGGAGCTCGCCCTGTATGGCATCTGTCATTTCCTTCAGGTTTGAATAGAAGAAAGCAGTGTCGAAAGGCTCCTTATTGACGGCCTTGTTCAACATATTATTGAAGGGATGTTGCGCCAGGTCTGCATTAATCTTGTAGGCCTCGCCAAGCTTGTTTTCGGCAATACCGCCGCCCTTGATGGCTTTACGGATATAGGTGAGGCCCTTCTTGCAGTCAGCAATGTCCTGGTCTGTCAGGGGAGTCTTCTCATTTATCTTGGCAGTAATGGCTTCATTAATCTTCTGAGCTTCGGCCATTTGCGCCTTTGCCTCTTTTTGCAGGAGCTTAAGAGCAGCCTTATCTACTGCCTGTCCCATGATGGTACCGACACTGAGGAGGAGTGCCATCGAAAGAATAATCTTTTTCATACCTTTAATTATTTAAAATGAATTAAACTATCTTTTTATGCAAACAATTTCAAATGGTTTGTTATCAATCTCTTATTCTTGAGTTTCAGTTTGTTCTGCCTGAACTTCTTCGCCTTCAGTAGCTTCTGGCTCATCTTCTGCACGAGGCACGACACTGAGGTGCGAGATGACGTCGTTGCGCTTCTTCAGCTCGATGACCTTTGTGCCTTGTGTGACGCGGCTCTTTGTTTCCTTGATGACATCGGCATGCAGACGGATTGTTGTGCCGCTCTTGTTGATAATCATCAGGTCGTCGTCGTCCTTAATGACAGTGATGGCCACGAGATAGCCTGTCTTCTCCGTGATGGCGAGGGTCTTCACACCCTTTGCATGGCGGCTTGTCTTGCGGTATTCCTCCACATCTGTGCGTTTGCCAAAGCCGTTCTCGCTGAGCACCATGATGCTTTCTGTCTCCACATCGTTGATGATGCACATGCCGACAACCTGGTCGCGCGGGTCTGCATCGAGGATGATGCTCTGCACACCTGTTGCAGTGCGTCCCATCGAGCGGACTTGGTCTTCATCGAAGCGAACTGCGCGACCGCCTGCATTGGCAATGATGATTTCGTTCTTGCCGTTCGTCAGCTCAACACCAATCACTTGGTCGTCCTCGCGAATATTAATGGCATTGATGCCATTCGAGCGTACGCGGCTGTAGTTCGAGAGCTCAGTCTTCTTGATGATGCCCTTCTTTGTACAGAACACTACATAGTGGCTCTTGCAGAAGTCTGGGTCACTGAGTTTGCGGATGCAGAGGCAAGCGCGAACTGCATCGCCAGGCTCGATGTTGAGCATGTTCTGGATGGCACGACCCTTGCCCTGCTTGTTGCCGTCGGGGATGTCGTAAACCTTGAGCCAGTAGCAACGTCCGCGGTCGGTGAAGAAGAGCATGGTGTTGTGCATGGTGGCAGGATAAATCTTCTCGATGAAGTCATTGTCGCGAGTGCTTGATGCCTTCACGCCGATGCCGCCACGGCCTTGCGCCTTGAACTCTGCCAGGGGCACACGCTTGATGTAACCCATGTGCGACATTGTGATGACTACCTCGTCGTCTGCATAGAAGTCCTCGGCGTTGAACTCCTCAGCGCTTGGCAGAATCTCTGTACGACGGGCGTCGCCATACTGTTCCTTGATTTCGAGGAGTTCGTCCTTCATCACCTTGCGGCAAAGCTGGTCGTCGGTGAGGATTTGGTTGTAGTACTTAATCTTCTCCATCAGGTCGTCGTACTCGGCATGGAGCTTCTCCTGATTGAGGCCAGTGAGTTGTCCGAGTCGCATCTCCACGATGGCTTTGCTCTGAATCTCGTCGAGTCCGAAGCGAGCCTCCAGTGCGCGTTGAGCATCCTGCGGCGTCTTGCTCTTCTTGATAATGTCCACCACCTCGTTGATGTTGTCCGAGGCGATGATGAGGCCCTTCAGTACATGAGCCCTCTCCTCAGCCTTGCGCAGGTCGTACTTGGTGCGACGGATGGTGACGTCGTGACGGTGAGCCACAAAGTTCGAGATGAAGTCCTTGAGTGTCAAGAGTTGCGGACGGCCTTTCACGAGGGCAATGCTGTTCACGCTGAAGCTGGTCTGCAGCGGCGTCATCTTGAAGAGTTTGTTCAGGACAACACGGGCATTGGCGTCGCGCTTCAGGTCAACAACGATACGCATACCTTCCGAGTCGCTCTCGTCGTTCACATTGCTGATGCCGTCAATCTTCTTGTCGCCAACAAGCTGGGCAATGTATTCGATGAGCTGCTGCTTGTTGACACCATAAGGAATCTCGCTCACGATAATCTTGTCGTGCAAGTCGCCATTCTCAATCTCAGCCTTCGCACGAATGACAATGCGGCCACGGCCTGTCTCGTAGGCGTCGCGGATGCCTTGCATGCCCATGATGTAAGCACCTGTCGGGAAGTCAGGACCTTTCACGTATTGCATCAGGTCCTCCACCTCGAGGTTCTCGTTGTCCACATAAGCCACACAAGCGTCAATCACCTCGCTCAGGTTGTGTGTAGGAATGTTTGTAGCCATACCCACAGCAATACCTGTAGCGCCATTGACGAGCAGATTGGGAATCTTTGTAGGCATGACGGTAGGCTCCTGCAGCGTATCGTCGAAGTTGTTTGTCATATCGACGGTTTCCTTCTCCAGGTCGTCCATCATCGCCTCGCCCATCAGGCTGAGCCTGGCCTCCGTGTATCGCATGGCGGCAGGAGAGTCGCCATCGACGGAGCCGAAGTTACCTTGGCCATCAACAAGCGTGTAGCGCATCGCCCATTCCTGAGCCATACGCACGAGGGCCATATAAACTGAGCTATCGCCGTGCGGGTGGTACTTACCGAGCACCTCACCCACAATACGGGCGCACTTCTTATAAGGACTACTGTGGAAATTCCTGAGCTCGCGCATACCATATAATATACGGCGATGCACGGGCTTGAAACCGTCTCTCACATCAGGCAGGGCGCGAGCCACGATGACCGACATAGAATAGTCGATGTAGCTCTTCTTCATCTCCTGCTGGATGTCAACTTTGATTATTCTTTCTTGATCTTCCATTTGGATTTAGTTATTTTTATAGGGGAGTAAAACTGGGAGTTAAATAGGGAGTTAACTCGTTTTGCTCGTGGAAGTTAAATCGGACGACAGTTCTGACCTTGTGGTATTGTCCAGCGCTTAGCGCTTAACTTCCATTTTTACTTCCATTTTAACTTCCACTTTTACTTCCATTTTAACTTCCACTTTTACTTCCTTTTTATATTTATATATTTCGGGCACAAAGGTATGAAAAAAATATCATTTTCCCAAATCCTTGATGTGAAAAAATAATAAAAAGCAGCTGCCCTGACCGAGAGCAGCCGCCTTGCTTCAATTCCTGAATCTTTTGCTCTTCTGGAAACTGCCATCTGCCATCTGTACCACATATTGGCGTTTCTTCCAAGTGCTGATCATGTTGGCAGTCTTTTCTGTGCCCAGCCCTTGCTGAGTGCGAACGCGCTTGGCGTCTTCCAGTGTGAACTCGTTTGGCAGGAGTTCGAGCAGGTTTCTTGGGCCACGAGTGCCGATGCGCGTGCCTTCGCCCTGATTGGCCTTTTCGATGTCTGCGCCAAAGAACTGCATCTTGCACCAGAGGTCGTAGTGGAGGCTCCAACGGACGAAGTCCTCGATTTCCCTCTCCCACTTCATGCCGTTGGCCACGAAGAGCACGCAGGCTTTGAGCCAGGCTATCACGCAAGCCCTGTGCGAGAGGTTCCAATAGACCTCGTTCTGCGAGAGCCTTGCAAACTCTGCACACTCCTGCTGGAGCTGCTTTGCGAGGTTGTAGGCCTGCGGGCAGTCCACCAGTCCCTTTGCACTCACGAGGTTATCGATGTAGGGTTTCAGCTGCTCGTCGAACGTTTCGTCGTACTGCCCATAGACAGGCTGTTCAGCGCCTATCTCCATCTCTGGTATGGTGCAGAAGTTGATGCGCGAGATAGGACCATCTGTGAGGACATTGCGGAAGAAGCGACGCCCTTTGAGGATGGTGGTGCAGGCGTTCCAGTTGAAGCGGCACTGTGGCCTTGCTGTCACGCTCTGGGTGCCAATGCGCGTCTGTCCGTACTCTGCTCCCGGGTCGAAGGCGAGGCACATGAGCTGGAAGTGTTGCTTGCCAGTCACGCCTTTCAGCTGGTCGAAGAGGTCGAGTTCGTTGAGCTTTACATAGACAAAGTGCCCTTCAGCCTCGTCCATGCGAGTGACGAGTGCAGGTTTGGTCATATCTGGGTCGATGATCTGGATGACCAGTCCCTCTGGCCTCACCATTTTGTCCTTGTTGGCGCCCTTCTTCTGGCAGTCCTTCTTCCACTCAGCCTCGCGCTTTTCGTTCTCCCTGTCGCGCAGTTTTATGTCGGCCATGATGCGCTTGATGGGCTCTTTTATTCTATTGGAAGGAAAAGTTTTTATTTTCTCAAGGGATAATTTGTTTACGGCAGTTTTCGATTCTTCGTAATGTCATAGTGCTTTTCTTATTTCGTCGGTTATTGGTTACGATTTCTGCGTTATTTCATCATCAAACCACAATAATAAACGGCTCCAATTGATTATAATAAGCCGAATAAAATGGCAGCAATAGAGGTCGGTATTAACAAAAGGAAGACCATGCATCCACTTTTGCTATTTAAGTTTGTTGAATTATTGCTGGAATTTCGGTTAGAATTAGAATCGAGTTTATTTACAAAAACAACGTCATCTCCGTCTTGTTCTGGCCTAAATGGAGGGAAATTGCCAGGATAACAAGACACGATATTCTTTATTCGACAGTGATAGTTGCAACACAAATTGTTAAGTTTGGCTGCAAGAGTCATATCCGTTCTATGTTTATAGCTTTCATTATTAAAGTAATCAAGAACCTCCTTGTCAGCAAACTCGCTTAATCTACAAGTTCGTGTACATGCTACATTATATATATCTTCTACTACTTTATCTGCTTTTCTTCTTATTTCTTATGCTTCTTTAGAATATATATGTTGGAGTGACGTATAATAACGCAGTAGTTGTCTATCTTCTATGAAGTACTCTATCTGTTGCATTACGTTCTCCATCGTAAGAGGAAGCCCATTTCTATATATCTCCTTTATAGCTTCAACTGCAACCTCCTCATTGTTAATAAAGAAATCATTATATTTCTCACGTATTGCGTCTGCTAATAGTTTGTTGGTTAATTCTGGGGCAGTAGCTCTATATTCTTCTACTCGTTTTTTTGTTGCTGTGAGTTTTGTCTTTCCTTCAATCATTCTTTTTCGCAAAGGGACAAAAGAAGATGGAACAGCTATCTTACCAATAGAATAGTTTTTTAATAAAAACTCGTCCAGACCTATAATATTGGGAATTTCATTCTGTTTTTGTCTTCTTTTATAGAATGCGGCAGCACTAGAAAGAACTTGTTCTCTACTTTTGGGGGCAATAATCCATAGCACAACTTTTGGAAATGAAGTATTAGTTTTCGTATAAAAATAACCAACATAAGGGCATTTATGAATACCAACCCATTGTACATATTTGTCCGCTATTACATTTAAATCCTGTATGGGTTCTCCATTTGGAGTGAATGCGGTTAGTTGGTAGCGACCGGATGCATATTCAAAACTATAGTTCTTATTCTCTTGAGGTGCCACATAGCCACATATTCCACCCTTAATATCTCTATCAAAAACGCTATCAATGATAGAAAAGTCTGTTTCCCAGATTTCATACTCGTCAACAAAATCGATAAGAGGCGTTGCGAGGCTCCACAAATCTACGGGCTCATTGGTAATCTTTACTTTGTTCATAGTACTACAATTCTATGCATTCAACAACTTTCTGCGAGCAAAGTTAGCAAATTTCCTCGAACCCACCAAGAGCGTGACGCAAAAAGTTATATTGGAATATCTCTACCAACAACCAACTCCCCGCTGCAGCATTTCTCTGCAGTGGGGATTGTTGTATTATTTTGCTTTTCGCCCGCCTATCCTTCATTTTGAGTTCATTTTTTTTGAAATTTGAGTTCATTAATTTTGAAATTTGAATTATAATTCATAACTTTGCATTCGAAATTTCGAAACTCCATTTTTAATTTTATCTGTTATGAAAAAACTGTTACTCCTTTTGCTGGCGGTGGCTGGGGCTTCGACCGCCTGGGCTGACGACTTTGTGGAAATGCTAACTAATGGCGCTTGCAACGGCACCTTCGACGGCTGGACCGTGACGAACGGCGGCAGCGGATGGGCCATCGAAACTGACGAAAACGGCAACCAGTACTGGGTATCCTCGCACGGATTGTGCGTGCTCGAACAGACCTTTCTGCTCGACGAAGCCGATGCCGACAAAATCGACCAAGGCAATTGCGAACTGAAGGCTTCTGCCATGGTGAGAGCGCCATGGGAATATGCCGGCACAGGCCGGGCCGCTCGTGATGCAAAAGTGTATGTCGAGATGCAGGACGCCAACGACGAAGTGCTTTACACCCTTACCGTTTACGACAACTTGAGTATGCAGACGGAATGGGTGACTGCCGAGGCCGGCCCAACCGCTGTGCCTGCAGGCACACGCAAACTGAAGTTCGTGGTTCAAGGTCGAGACGGAGTGGTTTGGAATGGAAACTTCGGCCCACAGTTCAGGAACCTTTCGCTCAAGATTAAAATAAGTGGCGGTTTTTCAGGCGGGTATCAGGAACTCCTGACGAACGGCACTTGCGACGGCACCTTCGACGGTTGGGACAGGGAGGACGCCGGCAGCAACGGATGGGCCATTGGAACTGACGAAGACGGCTCGCAGTTCTGGGCTTCCTCGTATGGACTTTGCACACTCTACCAAACTATTGACCTGTCGGAAAAAGGCTACGCCAATGCCGACATAGACGCAGGAAAGGTGATCTGCAAGGCTTCTGCCATGATAAAGGCAATATGGGACCCCAAAAACACAGGCCGTGGCTCGACTGTTGCGAAAGTGTATGTCGAGATGCTGGATGAAGGCGGCAATGTGCTCTCAACCATTACCGTGCTCGACGACAAAAGCATCTTCCTGGAGTGGACACTCTTCCAGACCGACGAGTTCACTTTGGCTTCAGGCACTCGCACGCTGAAGTTTGTGGTTCAAGGTCAGGACAGCGCCTATTGGGGCGGACAGTACGGACCGTGCTTCAAGAACCTTTCGCTCCAGGCTAAAGGCGGCACCAGCACCGCCTGCAGTCACGTCTGGGGAGAATGGACACAAACAGCCTATCCCACTTGCACGGAAGATGGTTCTCAAACCCGCACTTGCGAAAGATGCGGACAGACAGAGACCGAGACAATCCCTGCCTTGGGCCACAACTGGAACAGCGAAGGCATTTGCAGCAGATGCGGAACAAACAAACTCGCCGAAGAAGGGTATACAAAATTGCCATACATCGTATCGACAGGAGAGCAGGCCTTCAATACGGGCTACATCCACAAGGCGAACACACTTGTGGAGATGGACTGCCTGGTGAAGAAGAACCAGGACAGGAACTACGAGGCTCTGCTCGGCGCTCGTCTGGGCAACTACCAGCACAACGCCTTCTGCTTCTTCTCCCGCTTCGCCGGCCAGGATGTTCCTTGCTTCAACCGTTCAGGCATAGAGATGACGGGCGAAGGTTTCGTCTATGATGAGCGCATCCTGCTGTGGTGTACCTATGATAATGCCACCTGGTTCAGAGAAAGCGCACCGCTCGTAGAGGTAGGCAGCATCTACAATGCAGGTACAGTCGACGATGGCAAGACGCCGATGTTCCTCTTCAACCTCAATACAGCCAACACAGAAGGCGGAGTGCAGGCAGACAGCTCTCCCTGCTCAATGACGCTCTACAGCTGCAAAATCCACGAGGACAGCGACCTGGTTCACCACTACATTCCTGCAAAGAACAGCGAGGGCGTTGTGGGCCTTTATGACTTGATGACAGGCACTTTCGCAGGCTCCATCACTGCAACACCTTTCTACTATGAGGCAGAAGAAGAATCTTATCCGATAACCGTCGCACAAGCAGGTTTATCAATTGTCATAGATTGTCCAGGCGAGGCAAAACCAGGCGATAAAGTCTATGTATATTATGATTACACAGGTAAAGCGACACCCAAGGTGGAAGTGCTGGACGAAAATAATAACGAGATACCCACACAAATCGTTTCGTTGGGGGATTATAAAGATAACTTAACTTTCACTATGCCTGCTTCCCCCGTAACTGTCACATTTACTACCGAACCAATCATAATCGACGAGATACCCGACGGATGTGAAGTCAAAACATATGTGCGCAACTCTGGCGTTATCTACAGTTCACAAGGGAAGCTTTATTTTTATGAAGGGACAGGCAAGTTTAATGTAGCATTTGCACCAGACGGAACGGTTTATATACAAGATCCGGCATGGGCTGTCGACAATGAGCATAGTTGGGTAAAGGGCACTTACGACGAAGCGACCAGCATCATCTCCATTCCGACAGGACAGTTCTTGACGTGGCAATCGGGGAGCCAATGGGGGGTGCAACTCAACTGGGGCGCAACCGAGGTTTATGAGGAAGAAGATGAAACGGGTGAATCAGCTTACTATTTAGCCTGTACGGAGGATCAGAATGTCAAAACAATTGAATTCCTTGTTGAAGACAACTATCTGTATCTGCTGAACTCCCAAGGAAACATGCATGCCGAATTCCCAGAAAATTATAATGCTACGGGTATGTATCTCATGTACAGTGACGACTCTACGTTCATTTCATTAGAGTACGCCAGCTCAGATGCTGACGGAAACCAACTGCCCTTCGCCACCATGTTGAATATTGCCCCTGCCATTCCTGCCGACCCCACCATTGACGGGTGGTATGACTGCGGAGATGAAAGCGGTTTCAGTCGCTTATATTTCACCATGCCAACAACCGACACCAACGGCAACCCCATCGACCAAGACTTGTTGAGTTACAGCATCTTCACCGACAACGGTCAGGGAGCAGAACTGTTCACCTTCCAAGCCGATGTTTATTATCATGACATCAGCGAAGACCTTACTGAAATACCCTATACGCTAATAGGTTTTGACTTCTATTCCTATTCAGTCTATTTCTATCGCACCAACACCGAAGGCTACGAACCCTTCTTCACACAGAGAATCGGCATTCAGGTTTACTACACTGTAGATGGTGTCCGCAACCAGTCGAACATCGTCTGGATAGACAATCCCGATGGCATAGATGAAGTGAAGGCCGACAAGGATGGCACTGGCAAGATCTATAACCTCGCAGGCCAGCGCCTCGAGAAGCCGCAGAAAGGCATCAATATCATTGGCGACAAAAAAATCTTGGTAAAGTAAATCACAATCCTTACTAACAAACCAACTCCCCGCTGCAGCAACCCTGCGACGGGGAGTTTTGTAATTTTATCTTATTAGTGATTCACTTTGATGTTATTAAATTTGAATCTTGGTGTTATTAAATTTGAATTTTGATGTGATTAAATTTGAATCTTGGTATTATTAAATTTGAATTTTGATGTGATTAAATTTGAATCTTGGTATTATTAAATTTGAATCTATTAATTTCGAATTTTGAATTTAATAATTTTGAATTTATTATTTTCGAATTTTGATTTTTGAATTATTATCTGTAATTTTGCAAAGCAAAACTTCATTTCTATGCCACTTAGACTACCTGACAGCCTGCCTGCAATAGAGTTCCTCAGAGAAGAGAACATCTTTGTGCTAGGCGATAAACGCGCAAATGCACAGGACATCCGACCCCTGCGAATCGCCATCCTCAACCTCATGCCCCTCAAAATCACAACAGAGACAGACCTCATCCGACTCCTCTCGAACACACCGCTGCAGCTCGAGATACACCTCATGAAGGTCAAGGCGCACACCAGCAAAAACACACCTATCGAACACATGCGAGCCTTCTATCGCGACTTCGAGGAAATGCGCCACGAGAAGTTCGACGGCTTCATCATCACAGGAGCACCCGTCGAACACCTCGACTTCGAAGAAGTGAACTATTGGGACGAGCTGTGCGACATCTTCGCGTGGGCACGCACGCACGTTACCTCTACATTATACATCTGCTGGGCTGCTCAGGCAGGGCTCTACTTCTACTACGGCATACCGAAGTACCCGCTGCCGGAGAAGAAGTTCGGCATCTTCCCGCAAGTGCCGCTCCTCCCCCGTCTGCCCATCTTCAGAGGCTTCGACGACGTCTTCTACATGCCCCACAGCCGACACACTGAAATCCGAAAGGAAGACATACTGAAAGTGCCCGAACTCACCATCATTGCCGAGGGTAAAGAGAGCGGCGTCTCGATGGTGTTGGCGCGCGAAGGACGAGAAATCTTCATTACAGGACACTCAGAATACTCGCCCCTGACGCTCGACAACGAATACAAGCGCGATCTCGGCAAAGGCTTGCCAATCAAGAAGCCCTACAACTACTATCGCGACGACGACCCACAGAAGGGACCGCTCGTAACTTGGCGAGGCCACGGCAATCTGCTCTTCCAGAACTGGCTCAACTACTACGTCTATCAGGAAACGCCTTACGACATTGATGAGATACACTGAACTCCTCTCCCCTGCCCGCGACTTGGCGTGCGCCATCGCCGCCGTAGATCATGGCGCGGACGCCGTCTACATCGGGGCTCCACGCTTCGGAGCAAGGGCTGCTGCGGGCAATTCCGTCGAGGATATTCAAAAGCTGTGCGACTACGCTCATCAGTTCGGCGTCAAGATTTACGTCACGCTCAACACCCTGCTTCGCCCAGAAGAACTGGAGCAAGCGCGTCTCATTGCGTGGGACCTCTATCACGCCGGAGTGGACGCTTTTATCACGCAAGATGAAGCCCTTCTCAGGTTGGCGCTTCCGCCCGTTCCGCTTCACGCAAGCACGCAGATGGACAATCGCACGAAGGAGGACGTCGTTCGCCTTAAGAAGTTAGGATTCAATCAAGTAGTCCTCGCTCGCGAACTTTCACTCGAACAGATTAGGGAGATTCACGAAGCCGCTCCAGACGTGACGCTCGAAGTATTCGCGCATGGCGCACTTTGCGTTTCCTATAGCGGCAGATGTTATGCTTCGGAGTATTGCTTCGGACGTTCCGCAAATCGAGGCGAGTGTGCACAATTCTGCCGCCTTCCCTTCTCGCTCGAAGATGCAAACGGCAACACGCTCATCAAGGATAAATACCTGCTCTCGCTCAAG
>Ga0247609_10001043_pt1 | contig 34790 bp, 23 predicted proteins | sample 172DNAGHGlowgp2_FD_193487 | JGI IMG/M metagenome (GOLD analysis project Ga0247609, IMG submission 193487) | Sheep rumen microbial communities from Palmerston North, Manawatu-Wanganui, New Zealand - 1728 DNA GHGlow gp2 | ecosystem: Host-associated > Mammals > Digestive system > Stomach > Rumen ... | reverse complement strand
TTGCAACACTAAGGTAAGTGAAAAATCTGATATGGTAAAATCCTGAGCAACTTTTTGTTGCTCAGGAACTTATAAAGAAAGTTAAACTAAAGTGCTGCGGAATTTAGGTTATAGTTGCAAAAATACGTTTTTTGTTCTAAATAACCAAAGAAAAACCGCTATTTTTGAAAAAAAGTGCGTTTAACTTTTTTATCTCCTATTTATTTCGTAACTTTGCACCCCCTAAATCTGAATTACGACCAAATAAAACGAACGAAATAATGAAGAGGATTTTTTTAATGATGTCGTTAGTGGCTTTAGTTACGGCGGCAATGGCTGTTCCTGCCAAAAGAGGAATGTGGCAAACCATCACATTGGCCGACGGCACACAGGTGAAGGTAGAAAAGGTGGGCGATGAACATGGGCACTGGTTGCGTGCTGCCGACGGTGTTTGCTACGTGATGAATGCCGATGGCGCCTATGAACAGAGGGATGCAGAGCAGTTGACAGCCAAGCGTGAGGCCCGCCTCAACGCTAAGAAGGCTCAGCGCAAGGTCATCTACGCTTCTACCAGCGATGGTCTGGGAAAGAAGGGCACCATGAGCATGGGCGCTGTGCCCAGCATCGGTGAATACACCATTCCCGTGGTGATGGTGCAGTTCTCTGATACGAAGTTTAAGAGCACCACAACAGTAGAGAAGATGACGCGCTACTACAATGAAGAGGGCTATCATGACGAGACCGGTTGTAAGGGCTCGGTGCGCGACTATTTCAAAGCACAGAGTGGAGGTCAGTTTGTACCCACCTTCGACGTGGTGGGTATTGTCACGCTGTCGAAAGCTTCCACCTACTATGGTAAGGATAATGGCGAAGATGAGATTGATGTGAATCTCTACGATTTGCCGGGTGACGTGATAGCAGCTGCCGTGGAGCAGTTGGGCACTGACTTCTCAAATTATGTGGTGCCTGCCGGTGATGAGAATCACAAGGCTGGTGTACCCTTGCTTTGCATGCTTTATGCTGGTAAGGGTCAGGCAACGGAGAGTGATACTCAAGCTAATAAAAATCTGTTGTGGCCTTGCGAATGGGATGCTGAGGAAGATGAGGTGGCTCAGGGTAACTATAAGGGCGTTCACTTCAATAGCTTCTTCGTGGGCAACGAGCTTTATGGCTCAAAACTGATGGGTATGGCGGTCTTCTGCCATGAGTTTGGTCACGCTCTCGGTCTGCCCGACTTCTATGTCACTGACTACAGCTATGAAGGTGATGACCCCTTCAGCAACTGGTCTATTATGGATACCGGTTCCTATGTGGACGATGATTGTCGTGTTCCGATGGGCTATACTGCTTATGAGAAGAGCTTCATGGGATGGTTGGAATTGAAAGAGATGCCCGATAGCGGAGAAGTGACGCTGCAGTCACCCTTTGACCTCGCAGAGAATTCTGCCTATATCGTCCGCAATAGTGGCATTGAGACCTTTATCTTCGAGAACCGACAGCCTGGCACGTGGTATCCTTCTGAGTATGGTTCAGGTGTACTCGTTTCGCGTATCGCCTACAATAAGATGGATTGGGCATACAATACTTTGAACAATGTGCAGTCGAAGAAGCGTGCCTGCGTGCTGACTGCCAATGGTGCCAAGATGTATTACGAAGCCAGCTCAGCCCATCTGTATGGCAATAGCAAGAACAGTATCGGTTCGCTGAAGACCTATAGCGGCAGTACAAGGGATATGGGCATCAAGACCGTGACCAAGAACGGCAATGGTACTATTACACTAGTTATAGACGGCGGAAGCCAAGGCGGTGGTGACTCGGTGGTAACACCTACTAAGGAAGGTGCCCTGTTCTATGAGTCGTTTGATAAGTGCAATAATAAAGGTGGCAACGACGGAGTGTGGAGTGGTAGTGTTGCCAATGGAGCTTTCCTTCCGGATAATGAAGGTTGGGAAGTATATAAAGACAAGGCATACGGTGCTGACAAGTGTGCGAAGTTTGGTACATCGAGTGTCAGCGGTTCGGCCACCACACCTGCCTTTACACTGAACGGCAGCACCACCCTAACCTTCAAGGCCGGCGCATGGAACAGTAAGGATGACCTGACAACACTCGACGTTACAGCCTCAGGAGCTACTATAGACCCTGCTCAGGTAGAGATGGTCAAAGGTGCATTTACTGACTATACAATGACGATTACCGGCACAGGCAACGTAGAGATTACGTTTGCTGCGCTGAAAGGCCGTTTCTTCCTCGATGAAGTGCTGGTGGTTGACCCCACTGTTACAGCCATCACCGATATGCCTGTTGAGGTGAAAACAAATACCGTATATGATCTGCAAGGCCGCAGGGTAGATGCCTTCCGTTCAGGCAAGGGAATCTATATTATCAATGGCCGAAAAGTAGTCAGATAAAAAATATCTGGGTGTAAAGCAATGTTTTTCCGAAAAAAACACTAACTTTGCACCTTAGATATGGACTACGTACTCAATATCAAAGGACAGTTGATGGATCTCTCATCACCATGTGTGATGGGAATCCTAAATGTCACGCCCGACTCTTTCTTTGCAGGTAGTCGTCAACAGACTGAGCAGGAAATAGTCGGGCGTGTCACGGATATAGTACAAGAGGGAGGTGCTATCATCGATGTGGGAGCATGTTCTACACGTCCGGGAGCTGCCTTTGCCACCCAGGAAGAGGAGATGGAGCGTTTGCGACTGGCATTGTCGGTGGTACGCAGGGAGCAGCCCGACATGCCATTGTCGGTTGATACCTTCCGCCCTGAGGTGGCACGCATGGCAGTAGAGGAGTATGGTGCCGATATCATCAATGATGTGAGCGAGGGTGATGATCCTACCATGTTTCGGATGGTGGCTCGCTTAGGCGTGCCTTATGTGTTGACGTCGGTACAGCCCGATCTCCGCACAACGCTACTGGCCTTTGCCACTAAAGTACAGCAACTGCGTGACTACGGACAGAAGTGTATTATCCTTGATCCAGGCTTCGGCTTCGGTAAGACTCTGGAACAGAACTATCAGTTGATGGACAATCTGGAAAAGCTACAGGTGATGGAACTTCCATTATTGGTCGGTATCTCGCGTAAATCGATGATCTATAAACTGCTGGAGACCTCACCGACAGAAGCACTCAATGGCACTACCGTACTGAATACTATCGCCCTGATGAAGGGTGCCAGCATCTTGCGTGTTCACGATGTAAAAGAGGCTGTGGAGTGTTGCAAGATAGTAAATAGTCAAACAGTAAATAGTAAATAGTCAAATAGTAAATAACCAAGATGTTTTTTGATTTTGGCATAAAAGATATAATCGACATTTTCCTAGTAGCCGTCATGCTTTTCTACAGCTACAGGCTGATGCGAGAGTCACGTTCGCTGAATGTGTTCGTGGGCGTCCTGGTGTTTATTGTCATCTGGGTGTTCGTTTCCCAGATATTGGAGATGCGACTGTTGGGCGCTATCCTTGATAAACTGGTCTCCGTCGGAGTCATCGCTATTATCATCCTCTTTCAGGAGGAGATAAGAAAGTTCCTGTTTAACTTAGGAACACGACGGAGAGTCAAGGCGCTGGTACGTTATTTCTCGCCTAAACGCACAGAAGAAATGGATCAGGAAAAGGTAAAACGCTCTATCATGCCTATCGTAATGGCCTGTATGTCGATGTCAAAAGGCAAGGTGGGCGCGCTCATCGTCATGAAGCGCTCATCATCGTTGGGAGATATCATTGCTACAGGTGAGATTATCAATGCCGATGTCAGTCAGCGACTGATAGAGAATATCTTTTTCAAGAACTCTCCTCTCCATGATGGCGCCATGGTGATAGCCAATCATAAGATACAGGCGGCAGGATGTATCCTACCTGTGAGCCACGACTTGAATATTCCTAAGGAACTGGGACTGCGTCACAGGGCAGCACTGGGTATGTCTCAGGAGAGTGATGCCCTCTGTATCATTGTTTCTGAAGAGACTGGAGCCATCTCGATAGCCAAAGACGGCATGTTCCGTCTTCGTTTGTCGGCAGAAGAACTGGAGGCGGTGCTCACTGATGTACAGACAGAGATTTAAAAAAATAGCGATAACTCGAAATTATTTTGATTAGAGCCGTCAGTTTCGCAGAAAAATAACTAACTTTGCAGACAGTAAATCTATCATTATCAATAAATAAACAAACTATGGGTTTAATTGAACAAATCATTGCGCGTGCTAAAAGCAATAAACAGCGCATCGTGCTCCCTGAAGCAGAGGAGGAGCGCACATTGACAGCTGCCGACCGTGTGTTGGCTGACGACATTGCCGACCTTATCCTGATTGGTAATCCTGAGAAAGTACATAAGCTGGCAGCCGAGAAGGGACTGACCCACATTGGCAAGGCTACGCTTATCGACCCTGAGAACTATGAGCGTAGTGAGGAAATGGCTCAGTTGCTGCAGAAACTGCGTGAGAAGAAAGGCATGACCATTGAGAAGGCTCGTGAGTTGGTAAAAGATCCTCTCTATCTGGGTTGTATGATTATCAAGACTGAGGGTGCCGACGGACAGATCTCTGGCGCGTTGTCGACCACCGGCGAGACACTGCGTCCGGCTCTGCAGATTATCAAGTGTGCTCCCGGCATCACCTGCGTCAGCGGCGCTATGCTGATGATTACCAAGAAACCTGAGTATGGCGAGAATGGTGTTCTCGTAGTGGGTGACGTCGCAGTTACTCCGATGCCCGATGCCAACCAGTTGTCACAGATTGCTGTCTGTACCGCTCAGACTGCTAAGAGCGTAGCCGGCTTCGCTGATCCCCGTGTGGCTATGCTGAGTTTCTCTACAAAGGGTAGCGCTACCCACGAGGTGGTTGATAAGGTCATCGAAGCTACAAAGTTGGCCAAGGAACTTGACCCGTCGCTGAAGATTGACGGTGAGTTGCAGGCAGATGCCGCCCTGGTTCCTTCGGTAGGTAAGAAAAAGGCTCCTGGCAGCGAGATTGCAGGCAATGCAAACGTATTGGTATTCCCCTGCCTCGAAGTAGGTAATATTGCCTATAAACTTATCCAGCGTCTGGGTGATGCTATTGCCGTAGGTCCTATCCTGCAGGGTATTGCTCGTCCGGTCAACGACCTCAGCCGTGGTTGCTCTGTAGAGGACATCTACTACCTCGTAGCTATCACTGCTTGTCAGGCTATGGATGCAAAAAAATAATTGAGAATTGATAATTGAAAATTGATAATTATATGAAAATCCTTGTATTGAATTGTGGCTCTTCGTCAATCAAGTACGCTCTGTACAATATGGACGACAAGAGTGTGATGACCAGCGGCGGTGCTGAGCGTGTAGGGCTTGATGGCGCTTTCGTGAAAGTAAAACTGGCTAATGGTGAGAAGAAACAGATTATGCACGATATCCCCGAGCATACCGAGGGCGTGAAGTTTATCTTCTCATTGCTGACCGACCCCGAGATTGGTGTCATCAAGAGCTTGAGCGAGATTGATGCTGTAGGTCATCGTATGGTGCATGGTGGTGAGAAGTTTAATAAGTCTGTACTGCTCACCGATGAGGTGTTGAAAGTGTTTGAGGAGTGCTCTGACCTGGCTCCGCTGCACAATCCGGCTAACCTGAAGGGTGTAAACGCTGTGAAGGAACTGATGCCTGGTCTGCCTCAGGTCGGCGTCTTCGATACTGCTTTCCATCAGACCATGCCTGCCAAGGCTTATATGTATGCCATCCCCTACGAGCTGTATGAGAAGTATGGCGTGCGTCGCTATGGTTTCCACGGAACCAGTCATCGCTATGTGTCGGCTCGTGCTTGCGAGTTCCTCGGCATCAAGGCTGAAGGCACTAAGATGATTACCTGCCATATTGGTAATGGTGGTTCTATCGCTGCTGTCCTCGACGGTAAGTGTGTCGACACCTCTATGGGTCTCACACCGCTGGAGGGTCTTGTCATGGGAACTCGCTCTGGTGATATTGACGGTGGCGCAGTGACCTTCCTGGAGAAGAAACTCGGTTTGGATGCCGATGGCATGTCCAACCTGCTCAATAAGAAGAGTGGTGTTGCCGGTATCACAGGTGGCTCAAGTGATATGCGTGATGTAGAGAATGCAGCCAAGAATGGTGATGCTCGTGCGAAACTGGCTCAGGATATGTATTTCTATCGCATCAAGAAGTATATCGGTGCCTATGCTGCCGCTATGGGTGGTGTCGATGTCATCGTCTTCACTGCAGGTGTCGGCGAGAATCAGGTGTCAATGCGTGAGGAAGTCTGCAAGGACTTGGAGTTCCTGGGTGTGAAGTTTGATACTCAGAAGAACAATGTACGTGGCGAAGAAGCTGTTATCTCAGCCGATGATTCGAAGGTGAAGGTGGTTGTCATTCCTACGGATGAGGAGTTGATGATTGCTACCGATACAATGTCACTTATCTAATATTCAAAAATCTGTAATTATGGATCTGAAGAATTTAGCACAGAATGCCGCTAAGTTGGCAAAGGAAGTCGACAAGATTGACACCAGCAGTCTGCCTCTTTCTGCAGACAAGAAAAAGAAAGTGGAGGACGTTAAGAAAACCATTTCGGATATTGCTAAGAAACTTTAAAAAACAAAGCAGTGGAAACTCTCCCACTGCTTTGTTTTTTTATCTCTCTCATTTTCCATCACAGTTTGCTTTCTCCTTCGATGTACTGTGACATCAGCAGATGCTCTCCATCCCAAACCACGTATGAAAACTGGCTAATCCAGTCACCCAGGATGATGGCTCGTGCTTTCTTAGACACCTGAAGGTCTACCTCTATGTGGCGGTGACCATAGATGAAATAGTCTACGTTGGGATGGTCTTTGATATATTCCTTTGTATATAAGATAAGGTATTCCTTGTCTTCACCCATATAAGGCTGTTCCTCACCGTTAGGGCGCTTCATCCGTGAGTGCTTTGCCCATGTCTGTCCCAACCACATGCTCCATCGGGGATGCACTGTGGCGAGGGCAAACTGACACAGTCTGCTATGGAATAATGTTCTAAGAAATTTGAACTTCTTGTCGGGGTCGCCCAGGCCGTCGCCATGAGCCAGATAGAAAATCTTGCCATAGAGCTCGATGGTCTGTGGCTGCCTGTGGAGGATGACACCACATTCTTTCTCCAGATAGCCATAAGTCCAAATATCGTGATTGCCTGTGAAGTAGTGTACCTCCACGCCCATGTCGGTCAATTCAGATATCTTTCCAAGAAAGCGCGTGAAGCCCTTGGGTACCACAAATTTGAATTCAAACCAGAAGTCAAACATATCACCCAAGAGATATACTGCCGCAGCCTTGTTCTTGATGCTGTCGAGGAATCTGACCAGTCGGCGTTCCTGCATCCTGCGGTGATCGATTGCCCAAGAACCGAGATGGGCATCACTTAAGAAATAGATATTTTTCATCATTAGTCGAATCCCAGTTCTACTCTTGCTTCTTCACTCATCATGCTTTGATCCCAAGCGGGTTCAAAGACCAGGTTGACATTGCAGCCCTTGATACCTTCGAGACCCTCTATCTTAGAGCGTACATCCTCAAGGATAAAGTCGGCTGCAGGGCAGTTAGGGGCAGTGAAGGTCATGTCGAGATCTACGATGGCGTTTGGGGCATCGTCAGGGTCTCTTTTTGAGACCGACTGGTCTTCTTGCACGTCTATCTTATAAATCATTCCCAGGTCGTAGATATTGACGGGAATCTCAGGGTCGTATACCGTTTTCAGCACATCTACGATGCGCTCTTCTAATCTTGTCTTTTCTTCTTGTGTCATCTTTGCCGAATTACAATTTGATGGCAAAGGTAAATAAACTTTCTGAGAAATCCAAAAATATTATGTAAATTGATGTTTTCTCGGTCTTTGATGGTAGATATGCTTACAATCTTCCTTCTTCGTGGTAGGAGTAATAGGCACCGTCGGTGACGATGACGTGGTCCAGGAAGTGCAGACGCATCACGCTACAAGCATGTTTAATGCTCTGTGTCAGTTCGTCATCTTGCCGACTTGGTTTGATGCTACCCGATGGGTGGTTGTGGCAGACGGCAAGGATGGTGGCATTGGCAAGCACGGCTTCACGCATGATGATGCGGATGTCGACGGAAACCTCTGAGATGCCTCCATGGGCGATACGCAGTTTTTTGATAAGTCGGAATCTCTGGTTCATCAGCAATACCCAGAACTCTTCCACGTCCAAATCCTGCATCACAGGATGCATGTGGTTGTAGATGCGCGTCGCTGTGCCAAGGTCGGGACGCTCTTCGCCCGCTTCCATCTGGCGTCGTTTGCCCAGTTCGCAGGCAGCGATAATCGTGATAGCCTTGGCGGGACCAATGCCGTTGTATTCACAAAGGTCGTGAATGTTGAGCTTACCCAGTGTGTTGAGGTTGTTGTTGCAGTCTTTCAATAACCGTTTCATCAGGTCGACGGCCGTCTCTTTCGTAGAACCTGAACCGACGAGAATGGCCAGCAGTTCTGCATTTGAGAGCGCTTCGGCTCCCAAATGATCCAATTTCTCGCGGGGGCGGTCTTCCTCCGCCCACTGATTGATATTAAGCTTGTCCAAAAATAAAGGTTTTAAAGATTCAATCTCTGTTTTATTTATAGAACGTTTTCTCAAACGCCTGGCGCTCTGCCTCTGTCTGTTCGCAGAGAGGCTCCTCGCCCTTTTTCAGTACGCAGCGTTTCCACCACGACTCGATAAAGCCAAAGCCGTAGCCCATCAGTTGGGTGAAGGCGGCGGGAATGGACAGTAGTCCTACCTTAAGACTCTTGTTCTGGATGCTTGAGTCTGTCAGGATGATGAGGCTGTATAATAGGATGGGAATCCATGGTGTCAGACAAAGCCAGCGCCACTGGTCATTGTCGATATAGTACATCAGCAGTCGTCCGATGGCTGAGAGCAGGATAAGCCCGATGACACCCACTGTGAAGACTGTTGGCAGGAGGTGAACGAGTTTCAGCGTTCCTGGGTGACGCTTCTCAAGGTTGATGCGTGCAATGCCGCTGTGATAGACCTGACGGAAGAACTTACGGAAGTCGGTGCGACGCTTATGCCATACCCATGCTTTGGGGATTAACTGCGTCTGATGACCTGCCTCTATGATGCGGTAACTGAAGTCGATATCCTCGCCAAAGCGCATCTTCGAGAAACCGCCTAACTGCTGATAAACCTCACGACGGATGCCCATGTTGAACGAACGGGGGTAGAACTTGTCCATCTTTTTGCCTTTCCCACCGCGAATGCCACCTGTCGTAAAAAACGATGTCATCGAGTAGGAGATGGCTTTCTGTACCGGTGTGAATGAAGGGTGAGCTGCATCGGGACCGCCAAAAGCAGAGAAGTCTGATGCTTGATGCTTGATGGCTGAGTCGACGGCAGCGAGATAGTTCTCAGGTAATACCACATCTGAGTCGAGTACGATGAGCCATTCGCCCTTGGCACGCTCTGCACCGTAGTTGCGGCTCTGTCCCGGTCCGCTGTTCTCCTTGAAGTGATAATGCAAATCAAGGATGTCTGTGTATTTGTCACAGACATCCTTGCATGGTTTCTTCGACCCGTCTTCTACGATAACTACCTCAAAATCTTTCAAGGTCTGTCTACAAAGGCTTTGCAACAGTTCGTCGACCTCGTCGGGACGGTTGTAGACGGGAACGATAATCGAATACGTTGTGTTCATTACTCCTTTGCGCGAGCAAGATAGCTGCCGTCGCGAGTGTCAACCTGAATCAGGTCGCCCTCATTGATGAACAGAGGCACACGAACCTCAACACCGGTCTCCAGAGTAGCGGGCTTCAGCGTGTTGGTAGCGGTATCGCCCTTGACACCAGGCTCTGAGTGAGTGACACGCAGAATGGTCTTCACAGGCATTTCAGCATAGAGCACAGTGCCGTCGGTAGTGTCGCTGACGACTTCCACGATGTCGCTCTCCTTCATGAATTCGTGACCAATTACCAATTCGTTGTCGATGGGAATCTGCTCGAATGTCTCTTGGTTCATGAAGATACGACCCGACTGATCCTCGTAGAGGTACTGGTAGGGACGACGCTCGATAACGACGTCTTCCAGCTTCTCACCGATATTAAAGCGACGCTCCAGCACGCGACCGTCGCTGACGTTCTTCAGCTTGATGATCATGATGGTGTTACCTTTACCCGGCTTGCGGTGCTGGAAATCGATGCAAACCCAGATGGCGCCGTCCATGCGGATGGCTGTTCCTTTCTTAATGTCTTGTGAGTTAATCATATAATATAAAATAATGTAATTTGATAAAATCCAACTCTTTTCGGCTGCAAAGGTACGAAAAAAAGTGAAAAGTGAAAAGTGAAAAGTGAAAAATTTATCATTTAACTTGCGTAATTCAAAAGATTTGTGTAATTTTGCAGCCCGAAACGTCGATTATGAACAAATAAATTAAGTATAAAACAATGAAAAGAACATTTCAACCGCACAATCGTCGCCGCGTGAACAAGCATGGTTTCCGCGAGCGCATGGCCACTAAGAATGGTCGCCGCGTCCTGGCTTCACGCCGTGCTAAGGGTCGCAAGAAGTTGACCGTATCAGACGAGCGTCACGGAAAATAAGTTATCAAGCCGTCTGTTTTCGACAGATAAACGGGATAAAGTTTCTGACTTTATCCCGTTTGTTGTTATATTTTGCCCCGAAATGCTTGTGGTATCAGATATTTTTGGTAACTTTGCATGCACATTTCCATATATGTAATCACAAAAGGAAGTATAGAGATGACAAAGGAAGAATTTTTCGGAAAATTTAAGAGCCTCTACCTATGGGGGAATCTGGCAGCAATGGTTCTTGTGCTATTGCTCCTCTTTCTGGCAATGAAGTGGTGGTTGGTATCTTATACACATCACGGAGAGGTTATCGAGGTACCTAATCTGGTGGCCAAGAGTGAAGCCGAGGCAGGAAAGCTTTTGGCAGAAAAAGGACTGCAGTTGAAGGTGGTAGCCACTTCGTATGTCAAGGACCTGCCTGGCGGGAGCGTAATCTCTCAAGACCCTAAAGCAGGCGCCAGCGTAAAAGACGGCCGCATCGTGTATGTGACCGTCAACTCATTGACAGTACCTAAGGAGCGTATTCCTGAAATCATTGGTTTTAAGAGCTATCGTGGTGCACAGTCGGATTTGTTGGATTTGGAGTTTGAACTGACTGATCCCAAGTATGTAGCGGGCTACGCTGAATTGGTGATGGGCATCCTCTGCAATGGACAGGAAGTGCAGAATGGCGATGAGGTGGCCAAATACTCTCGGTTGACACTCGTTATCGGTGATGGTAGTATAGGCAGTAATAGCGGCACGGAAGACTTGCCTGAATTGCCTGAAGAGATTATCGAACAGGAGTTGAACGAAGAACCTGAGGTAGAAGAATGGGAAGAGGTTCCTTCTATATATGAATAGAAAAAGTTAAGTGACTTTGGTTGACGATACATTTTTAGAGGACGAGGAGTTGATAACGGGTGTCGACGCTGAGGAAGGGACGGGTGAGTTGTACGAACACTTCCGGATAGAGGTCGACAAGGGGCAAGTACCACTGCGCATCGATAAGTATTTGTCGGAGCATATGCCTCATCAGACCCGTAACCGCATCCAGCAGGCTGCCGATGCCGGATTCATTCAGGTGGGCGGACGTCCTGTGAAAAGCAACTATAAGGTGAGGTCGGGCGATGTGGTGACTTTGATGCTCGACCGTCCGCATTTCGACACGACGATAGAACCGGAGGAAATCCCATTGGATGTCAGGTATGAAGACGATGACTTGATGGTTATCTACAAACCAGCTGGTATGGTGGTTCATCCCGGATGTGGCAATTTTCACGGCACGTTGGTACATGCCATCGCATGGCATTTGCGCAACCTGCCTTCCTACGATCCTAACGACCCGCAGGTGGGACTGGTGCATCGCATCGATAAAGACACCAGTGGTTTGCTGGTAGTGGCTAAAACACCCGATGCCAAATCCAATCTGGGCAAACAGTTCTTTAATCATGATACGCATCGCAGCTATAACGCCCTGGTATGGGGCAACTTCGTAGAGGACGAGGGACGTATTGAAGGAAATATCGGACGTGACCCTAAGGACCGCTTGCGTATGGCAGTATTCCCTCCCGACTCTGAGATAGGCAAGCCGGCGGTCACCCATTATAGGGTATTAGAACGCTATGGGTTTACGGCATTGGTGGAATGTCGCCTGGAAACGGGACGCACCCATCAGATACGTGCGCACATGAAACATATCGGGCATCCGCTTTTTGCCGATGAGCGCTATGGGGGTACTGAGATACTGAGAGGTGAGCGTACAGCCAGTTATAAGGCATTTATACAGAACTGTTTCAAGCTCTGTCCGCGACAGGTGCTCCATGCACGGACACTCGGCTTCCGTCATCCCCGAACGGGCGAACAGATGGACTTCACTTCCGATTTGCCCGAGGATATGCAGGCACTGATAGAGAAATGGCGTAAACGCCTGAAAACTGATGCCACAGTCGAAGCAGAAGAATAGTCAAATAGTAAATTAGTAAATAAATCGTAAATCGTAAATAGTCAAATAGTAAATAAACAAGATATATGAAAACAACTAAGAGAACGATTGCCATTGTCTGTGGTGGCGACTCTTCAGAGCACGATGTGTCGCTTCGTTCGGCACAAGGTCTTTATTCTTTTTTCGACAAAGAACGGTATGATGTTTATATCGTCGATGTGAAAGGTACCGACTGGCAGGTGGAACTGCACGACGGTACACAGACGCCTATTGACAAGAACGACTTCTCCTTCCGTGAGGATGGTAAACTGAAACTCTTCGACTATGCTTATATTACCATTCATGGCACACCCGGCGAGAATGGTATCATGCAAGGCTATTTCGATCTGATTCACATGCCTTACAGCACCAGTGGCGTGCTGGTCGAAGCCCTCACGTTCAATAAGTTCGTGCTGAATCAGTATCTCCGTAGCTATGGTGTGCGAGTGGCCGAGAGTGTGTTGGTGCGTCGTGGACAAGAAAAGATAGTCAGCAAGAAGGACATCATCGACAAGGTGGGCATCCCTTGCTTTGTAAAGCCTTCTAACGACGGTTCATCGTTTGGGGTGTCGAAGGTGAAGAAGCCCGATCAGTTGGCTGCTGCTCTTCGTGTAGCTATGATGGAGAGTGACGAGGTGATGATAGAGTCATTCCTTGATGGTACTGAGATTACCGTGGGTTGCTATAAGACCCAGAAGAAAGCAGTGGTATTCCCCGTAACCGAGGTGGTGACGAAGAATGAATTCTTCGATTATGATGCCAAGTACAATGGCCAGGTTGATGAGATAACGCCTGCACGAATAGCTCCTGAACTGGCGAAGCGTGCGCAGGATCTTACCTCAGCCATCTATGACATCCTTCATTGCAATGGCATCATCCGTGTCGATTATATTATCACTAAGGGCGAGGACGGCTGTGATAAACTGAATCTGCTGGAGGTGAATACCACACCAGGCATGACTCCTACGAGCTTTATCCCTCAGCAGGTGCGTGCTGCCGGACTTCAGATGAAAGATGTGCTGACAGATATTGTAGAAAACCAATTCTAAGATGAGTGAGTTTGATGAGATCCGCCCTTACGAGCCGGAAGAGATGAAGGCTGCCTTCGAGGGCTTGTTGGCCGATCGTCATTTCAATGCAGTGCTGAAGGGGTTTGCTCCTTGGCTCCCTAAGGGTATTCGCAATGGGGTGTTGCGTCTGGCTTTCTGTGGCGTGAAGACACCCCTGGACTTCCAGAAGCGTTTCATGAAACCTATTGTGAAGCATATTATCAAGAAGCACACCGATGGTTGTACCTTCGATGACAGTATGCTCTCCTCTCTCTCCTCTCCTCTCTCTTCTAACTCACGCTACACGTTCATCAGCAATCATCGCGACATCGTGCTCGACTCTGCCTTCCTGGATGTCATGCTCGTAGAGGCCGACTATCCTACAACGGTGGAGATAGGTATCGGTGACAACCTGCTTATCTATCCATGGATTAAGCGTCTGGTGCGTATGAATAAGGCGTTTACCGTGCGTCGTGGCTTGACACCAAAGGAGATGTTGGCTTCCAGTCAACTGATGAGCCGTTACATCCATCATGCTGTCACCGTGAAGAAAGAGAATATCTGGATAGCGCAGCGCGAGGGTAGGGCAAAAGACTCTGACGACCGCACGCAGGAATCTGTGCTGAAGATGTTGGCGATGGGTGGTGCTGTGGCAGGCGGTTCACCCGCCGACAGTCTCCGCGAGCTGAACATCGTACCCCTTACCATCAGTTACGAGTATGACCCTTGTGACTATCTGAAGGCACAGGAGTTTCAGCAGAAACGCGACAACCCTGCCTTCAAGAAGAGCAAGCAGGATGACCTGGATAATATGAAGACGGGCATCTTCGGATATAAGGGCCGCGTGCACTATCATTGTGGCACGCCTATCAACGCCTGGCTCGACGAGTTGAAGGACCTGCCCAAGAATGAGTTCTTTGCTGCCGTAGCCCAGCGTATGGACCGTGAGATTCATCGTGGTTATAAGCTCTATCCTTGTAATTATATCGCTGCCGATATGCTGGCCGGTGATGCGCAGTATGGCAGTCAGTATACAGAGAAAGACAAGGCTACCTTTGAAAGGTATCTCTCTGGTCAGCTTGCTAAGATTGAGCTACCTGACAAGGATGAGGCCTTCTTGCGTGAACGTATCCTGACGATGTATGCTAATCCGTTACGTAATCAACAAGCAGCCCAATGAGAAAGTATCTTGTCGTATTGCCGTTTTGTCTATTGACTGCCTGCCTTCTTTCCTGTACTACTGACGCGTATGAGAAGGGCGACGGTAAATACTCACAGTTGCGTGCTGAACTGGTTGAGGCTCATGCCACTGCCAGTCATCTGATAGACTATGTGATTACTGATGAAGGTGAGCGTCTGCCGTTGAAGACACATCCCGAGGTGAAGTGGGCAAATAAAGCCGACACCCTCTATCGTGCCCTGTTATATTATAATAAGGTGGAAGATGGTGCCGACCCTGTCAGCCTCAGTCCTGTGGTTACCTTGGTACCCCATCACATTGACACGTTGAAGACCGACCCTATCGGTTTCGAGAGTGCATGGCTTAGTACCACGCGCCGTTATATCAACTTAGGGATATCTCTGAAAGTAGGAACCACCGATGATGAGAACGCTATTCAGTCGATAGGTCTACATGCGGATACGTTGGTGGCACATGGTAACGGGAAACGAGCGCTACACCTGCGTTTCTATCACGACCAGGCGGGAGTTCCCGAGTACTATTCACAGCGCACTTACATCAGCATTCCCACTGACAGCCTCGCTGCTGATACCGTTTATCTCCGCATCAACACCTATGACGGTGTGGTAGAGAAACGATTCTAAGAGCCTCTCTTTGTTGGTTGAGGTGACGCTTGTCCTTCAATCTTAGTCTCCTTGCGCTTCAATCCCGGTCGCATAGTCCTGTTTCGGATATATGGGGCCTGACACTTTGTTATATAATATCAACAAAAACAGCGGGAAAAGTGCGGGTTCTCGCTTTTTTTTGCTTATCTTTGTAGCCGAGAACTAAAAACTGGACATTATGATAAGGGAAATGAGAAGACTGTTCGTGTTGCTGGTGATGCTGCTGGTCCTGTCGACGACGACATGGGGAAAAGGTGTACAGAAATATATAGATAACGTATCAGAAGATTCCTATTTTAAAAAAGTAGGCAATTTCGGGTATGTACTTGAAGGGGCCGACTTCAAAGAGGTGTCTTCCTTTGATGACGAACCTTCTTTTGATAAAATTTTCAAAAGAAGGAAGCCAAGTTCCAACACCACCATCGTTCGCTATAGTGCCAATGTCAAGGCAGGTACTACCATTGACTTTGGTATTGCCGACATGTCTCTTGATGGAAAATATGAGATTATCCGCAGCACTACACTTCATAGAAAAAAGACGGCTGCATACATCAATGCGGTGGGGAAGGCATTCGAAACGAATCTACCTTCGAAATTCAGGATTACAGCAACCGGGATACCTAAAGAAAAGTCTATCTGGTTGATGGACGAACGGGATCTGGATCTTATATATGCTGAACCGTCTCGCCAAGTATCCTACTCTTGGGAATTGGACGAGGATGTGCGCGATGCCAGCAATGGCGTACTCTATGTGTTTTTGTATTCCTGGATGCAAACGACTGACACAAAAGATGACCCTATTTTTGATGAAGAGGTGAATTGGAGGGACTATACACTCGAAGCAATGGTCATTCTGCGTCTTAACTTCACCGATTATGATATGGCAGATAGCGACGATGAGGAGGATGACGAGGATGAAGATGAAGACGAGGATGATGATGACTGGGAGGAGGACAACGACGCGTGGATGGGAAGCGACTTCTGGGACTACGGCATCCCCATCGGCGTGGGCGCAGCCATCCTAGGTGGCGGAGCCGTTGTGATGGCAAGGAATAAGAAAAAGCATAAGGGCAACAAGAATGGCGGAACACCTCCTGACGGAGACGGTGGCGGTGCTGCCGGCAAGGGCGCTGACGACAAGCAGCCCGACCAGCTGGAGATGCGCATCTACAAGGAGTATGGCAACACACTGAATCCGGTCCGCGGCAAGTACCCCGTCCAGGCTCGCATCGTGAGAAAACCGGCGGATGGTGGTCCAGAGGTGATTGATGCCACGCTGACAGCCCAGATAGCCATTACGGGCGACGACTACCTGCAGGTGACGAACCAGCATGTGAAGGACGGTTGGATGTATGCCGATGTTTTGGTTCCTGCAAAGGACGAGGTCCCCGAAGAGGGTGTGGTCACCTTCACGCTGGCCAGCGACGGCGGCAGCTACACCAACCACCTGCACTTCCAGATTGAGGCGGGGAAGATATGCTTTAAGCAGGACAACCTCACGTTGCCTGCCCGCTACGAGAAGACCGTGCGACTGCCTTTCATCATCAAGGGTATGAACGACGGTACGGCCGCTATCAAGGCTACCATCCTCGACGAGAAGAACCAGCAGACGAAGGACTACGACATCCTTACGGAGTGGAGCCAGAAGGACGAGTGTTACTATGCCGTCATCAGCGACAAGCTGCTCGACCCCGAGGCCGACAAGGGCATACCGGGTAATTTCCTCTCATACACCATCTCCCTGGAGGCCACGAAGAATAAGGTCACCATCAAGGGCTTCCTGCCGATATACCGCTACTACATGGGACTGGCCATGGACATGGACTCCAATGTGAACTGCTTCCTCGAGGAATACGACCCCGCGAAGCACGACTCCGTGAACAAGAAGCGCATGCCCGACGGCAAGGACTACTGTCCCGCACAGCAGGACTGCTTCCTGAAACTCTTCGACTACGACGAGGAAAACAACAAGGTGCTGGTCATCGACCCCAAGCCGCTGTCGGTGAAATGGACCGTCAAGGACATCGCCGATCAGGGCGGTAGGGAGAAGGTTGTCAGCGACCTCATGGGCAACGAGGCCACGCAGATGGGACTGGACGCTGCCCTCGCAGCCTCGGGTGTCGGCGCAGGTATCGGCAGTATCGTTTCGCACGCCCATGCCGATGTGTTCAAGGAATACGACCTGCCCCGACAGCGCATGCTGGAATTCCAGAAGCAGCTTGACGAGCTCGGCCTGTCGTTCCAGGCACGCTGGAACAGCACGGGCGAAGGCTACATCTACTACGTGTTGCGCTGTCTCAAGGGCGTGCTCAACGCGCCCAACCGCTTCGATGCCGAGATGGAGATCACCGCTGAGCACAAGGGTCGCGTCTATACCTTCAAGCGCACCGTGCACATCCTCTCGCAGCCGCACCGCCAGTTTGATAGTGTCGACGCTGAGATGGCTGCGCTGAAGCAGGACGAGAAGATTACCAAGGGACTGTGGTTCATAGAAGATCAGGTCATGGCGGCCGGACTCTCGACACAGTTCGAACCGCTGCTCTACTTCGTGCGCCTGCAGCTCGACTTCTACGACGAGGCCTACGGCTACGACAAGCGCAACATAGAGTCCATCAAGAAGGTCTATCTGAACTCGATGAAACGCATCTCCGACGAGAATGCCGTCATAGCCAAGGAGTCGCTGGCCTGCGACAACCTGCAGTGGTACCAGCTGGAGTGGTGGACGCAGACTGCCATCGAGACGCGCGAGTACCTCCACAGCCAGTCGCTGTGGGTGCGCATCCCCATTGCCGTAGCCTCGTTCGGATTCTCCGAGATTGTCTTCGAGGTGCCCTACCAGATGAAGAAATACGTCGATGAGGGCGGCGAGACTGTGCTCGGCGGCTTCACCGTGGGAGCCAAAGTGGCTGTCGAGGCCTTCCTGTGGGAAGCTGCCATGACGCTCGGCATCGGTGCCATAGGTGCTGTTGGCAAGAGTGCCGGCAAGGGCGCCTGGCGCGTCATCACCCGACTGTGGGCTACGGGCGGCAAGTCCACCAAGGTAGCTATGGAGAAGGGTCTGAAGGTGTTTGTGATGAACCTCAAGCGAGAGGCAGGAACAGGTCTGAAAGGCTGGCTGCAGAAACAGATAGGCTGGGAGCTGGGAGCTGCCGAGAAAGCCATTGTCAGCAGGGCCAAGGCCGCACTCGACGGTCTGAAGGGTGCAGCCAAGGGTAGCAAGTACTATGCTGCCGAGAAGTTGGCCAGACAGGTGGCCGTGAAGAATATCGAGGACCTGCAGACCATGATAGAGGTGTGCCGCCTGAATCCTACCACTGAGAACCTGCTGATGAAGAACCAGCTCATCATGCGCTGTCAGGCCGACAAGCAGACCATGATGCTGCTCAAGGAGGGCGAGCGCCTGCTGGTGGGTGAGGAACTGCTGAAGAACGTCAACTTCCAGTTTATGCGCAAGAATATCAATGTCACCCTGCAGAAGATGTATGCCGAGACCGACGAACTGGTGAAGAAAGACCTGCTCAAGGAGGCCAGGAGACTGAGACCAGGCATGTCTATCGACCAGATACGGGTGTTCAAGGCCACCTCGTCGAAAATGGACGACCTGCTACAGGGCAAGAGCCTCACCTTCGACCGCGACGTCACCTACTACTGGATAGAGGCAGAGGGAACAGCGCAGGAGACGATACACTACTTCAGTCAGACCCGTACAGAGGAGCTCTATGCCCAGCACTTCAGGGAGGTGGTCAATGCCCGGACGCTGCAGCCGCAGATAGCCGACTTCAACGTCACCCAGCTCACGCCAGAGGCACAGGCTGCCCTGCAGCGGCTGGAGGAGAAGCAGGCCGCCATCGCCCAGCGGCTCTACGACCAGACCGTCATCGAGGACGTGCTGGGACATCCCGAGAGCTACGGCGACGACCTGAACAGGATTATCGATGAGAAATACTTCGGCGAGTCGCTGAAAGACCCCGCCAAGGTTGCCGAGGCCATCATGCACAAGGGCACCAGCCGCTTCGACTATGCCGACAAACTGTGGGCACAGGCACAGGCTACCGACGGCATGCTGAAGCGCGAGCTGCTGCAGGCACAGGCCGTCAACGAGACGATGGAGGGCTGCCGTCAGATCAAGAAGGTGTTCGACCTGCTGCTGGCACGCGACCAGTACCGCAACCTGCCGCCGAAGATCTCCGACGAACTGAAGGAGGCCGTAGGTCTGCTCAGACCCCTCAACGGCGTGGACTACAAGCTCAGTCAGGTGGAGATGGCACTTGCCGAGAAGGGCTACACCTTCCGCTCACTCAACAAGGCCGTCAGCGAGGCCGTCAAAGTGGTGGTATAATACAAGAAAATCTGTGTAATCTGTTGACTACTTCAGCAGTCTCTGCGACAGCTTGTCGAGCATGTTGCGGGTCATCTTGTTTTTGTTTATTTCAGAACCCCCAGTTCCTTGCCCACCTTGATGAAAGCAGCAATGCAACGGTCGAGTTGCTCGCGGTTGTGGCCAGCCGATATCTGCACACGGATGCGGGCCTGTCCCTTGGGCACTACGGGGTAGTAGAACCCTGTGACGTAGATGCCTTCCTCCTGCATCTTGGCGGCATAGACCTGCGAGAGCTTGGCGTCATAGAGCATCACTGCGCAGATGGCACTCTGTGTGGGCTTGATGTCAAAACCTGCCGCCATCATCTTGTCGCGGAAGTAGTTGACGTTCTCTACCAGACGGTCGTGAATCTCGTCGCTCTCCTTTAGTATCTTGAATACCTCGAGCGAAGCACCGATGATGGCTGGAGCCAGAGAGTTGGAGAACAGGTATGGACGACTGCGCTGGCGTAGCAGCTCGATAATCTCCTTGCGTCCAGTGGTAAAGCCTCCGAGGGCACCGCCAAACGATTTTCCTAATGTACCGGTATAGATGTCCACACGTCCATAGGTGTTGAAGAACTCGCTCACACCATGTCCTGTACGACCTACGACACCGGCTGAATGGCTCTCGTCGACCATCACTAGGGCGTCGTATTTCTCGGCCAAATCACAAATCTTATCCACTGGAGCTACGTTGCCGTCCATTGAGAACACACCGTCGGTCACGATGATGCGGAAACGCTGGGCCTGAGCCTCCTGTAAGCATTTCTCCAGTTCTGCCATATCAGCATTGGCGTAGCGATAGCGCTTAGCCTTGCAGAGGCGCACACCATCGATGATCGAAGCATGGTTCAGGGCATCACTGATGATGGCATCCTCTTCAGTAAACAATGGTTCGAACACACCGCCGTTGGCATCAAAGCAGGCAGCATAGAGAATGGTATCCTCCGTCTTGAAATAGTCGCTGATGGCGGCTTCCAGTTCCTTGTGGATGTCTTGCGTACCACAGATGAAGCGCACACTCGACATACCGAAGCCACGACGATCCATCATCTTCTTCGAGGCCTCAATAAGACGGGGATGGTCTGAAAGGCCCAGATAGTTGTTGGCACAGAAGTTGAGCACCTCCTTACCTTTTACCTGAATAGCGGCACGTTGTGGACTTTCAATCAGTCGCTCTTCCTTGTAAAGTCCTGCTTCACGAATCTCAGCAAGTGTCTGGCTGAGGTAGTCTTTCATTTTTCCGTACATAAGAATTAGATTTATAGTTTACACGTTATTGGTTTCTGCCCACAAAAATACAAAAAAAGTGGAGTAGAAGCAAATTTTTTCTCTTTTGACTTTTCACTTTTCACTTTATTTAGTATCTTTGCATACGGAAATCATAAATCTAAGAAGAACATGAAGAATATCTTGGTGATAGGGTCGACAGGGCAGATTGGCTCAGAACTGACCATGGAATTACGTAAACGCTATGGCAACGAACATGTGGTGGCAGGCTATATCACTGGTTGTGAACCTAAAGGGGAGTTGGCTGAGAGTGGCCCGTCGGCCATTGCTGACGTCACCGACGGTCAAGGTATTTCTGACATTGTGAAGAAGCACCATATCGATACCATATATAATCTTGCAGCTCTACTCAGCGTGGTGGCTGAGTCAAAGCCACGGTTGGCATGGAAGGTGGGTATCGATGGTCTTTGGAATATCTTAGAGGTGGCTCGTGAAGAGCGGTGTGCCGTGTTCACCCCCAGTAGTATAGGCTCTTTTGGCTTGGAGACGCCCCACGAGATGACGCCGCAAGATACCATCCAGCGTCCACGTACTATCTACGGTGTGTCGAAGGTGACTACCGAACTCCTTTCCGACTGGTTTCATCATAAATATGGTGTTGATACACGCTCGGTGCGCTTCCCGGGTATCATCAGTTATGTGACACCTCCTGGTGGTGGCACCACCGACTATGCGGTCGATATCTACTACTATGCCGTGAGAGGCGAGAAGTTCATCTGTCCTATCAAGGCTGGCACCCGCATGGACATGATGTATATGCCCGATGCCCTGCGTGCCGCTATTGAACTGATGGAGGCAGATCCTTCCAAGCTCGTTCACCATAATGGTTTCAATGTGGCTGCCATGAGTTTCGACCCTGATATGATCTATCATGCCATAAAAAAACTCCGTCCCGCGTTCGAGATGGAGTATGATGTAGATCCGTTGAAACAGTCTATTGCCGAGTCATGGCCCGATATCATGGACGACTCCTGTGCCCGTCGGGAATGGGGATGGAGTCATGAGTACGGTCTGACGGAGATGACGGCTGATATGTTGGAGAAACTGTCTGAAAAGCTTCTATAAGATTTCCCTCAGCACCTGCAAATCCTCTTCTGTCGTTGCCCACGAAGTGACGAAGCGGCATATCATGTGAGTGTCGTCATAGGGTCCCCAGTGGGTAAACTCCACCTGCTTCTCCAGACGTGCCACCTCGTTGTTGGGGATGATGACAAACTGCTGGTTGGTGGGCGAGTCGATATAGAACGGGTACCCCTTTTCCTCTAATATGTCTCTCAGCTTATGGGCCATGTCGATGGCATGGCGTGAGATAGTGAGATAGAGATTGTCGGTGAAGAGTGCATCAAACTGCACGCCTGCCAGACGACCTTTGGCCAACAGTGCACCATGCTGTTTGATGATGCTGAAGAAGTGGCGTGGCGCAGGTTTGTCGGTAAAGACCACCGCCTCACCGCAGAGGGCACCCACCTTGGTGCCTCCGATATAGAAGGCATCGCAATAGCGTGCCAGTCGCGGCAGGGTGACATCGGTTGATGCAGCCAGTCCGTAGCCCATGCGTGCTCCGTCGATAAAGAGTTTCAATCCATAACTGTAACAGACCTCGTAGATGTTGTCTATCTCGCCCATCGAGTAGATGGTGCCCAGTTCGGTGGGGAAGGAGATGTAGACCATGCCAGGCTGAGCCAGATGGTCGCGGCTCTCGTCATCGTAGAATTCGCCCATCATCTTATCCAGGTCCCTATAGTTGAGTTTGCCTTGATGCGAGGGTAGGGTGATGACCTTATGTCCGCTGCGCTCTATGGCTCCCGCCTCGTGGACGGCGATATGTCCCGTCTCGCAGCAGACGACGGCTTCGTAGCTGTGCAACATGCCGTCGATAACCGTGGTGTTGGTCTGTGTGCCGCCCACCAGCAAGAATACGTCGGCATCGGGGCATTTGCATGCCTGACGTATCTTTTCTTTTGCCTGTTCTGTGTACTTGTCGAAACCATAGGTCAGCGTCTGCTCACTGTTGGTTTCCATCAAGTGCTGGAGCACCACAGGATGTGCTCCGTTATTATAATCACTTTCAAAAGAAATCATTTGTTTTGATCTTTTTGTCGTATTTCCACACGACGTATCTTACCAGAGATAGTCTTTGGCAGTTCATTGACAAACTCGATGATGCGAGGGTATTTATAAGGTGCCGTCTCGCGCTTGACGTGTTGTTGCAACTCCTTGATGAGGTCATCGCCAGCCTTCTCTTTCCATTCCTTGCCCAGAACGATGGTCGCCTTGACCACCATGCCGCGAATGTCATCGGGTACGCCCGTGATGGCACATTCCACTACGGCAGGATGGGTCATCAGGGCCGACTCAACCTCGAACGGACCGATGCGGTAGCCGCTCGACTTGATGACGTCGTCGATACGTCCCTCAAACCAGTAGTAGCCGTCTTCGTCGCGCCAGGCCATATCGCCGGTATGGTAGATGCCGTCGTGCCATGCCTCGTGGGTCTTCTCTTCGTCACGATAGTAGCCTTTGAAAAGTCCTACAGGCTTCTTGTCGCCTACTCTGATGACGATTTCGCCCTTCTCACCATCCTCACACGAGGTACCGTCGGCTCTGAGCAGGTCGATGTTGTATTGTGCATTGGGCATACCCATGGAACCGGGCTTCGGTTTCATCCAGGGGAAGGTGCCCAGTGTCATCGTGGTCTCGGTCTGTCCGAAACCTTCCATCATGCGGATGCCGGTCTTTTCAAAGAACTTATCGAAGACGGCAGGGTTGAGTGCCTCGCCTGCTGTGGTGCAGTATTCAAGTGACGAGAGGTCGTATTTGCTGAGATCCTCACGTATCATGAAGCGATAGATGGTAGGGGGTGCACAGAAGGAGGTGACACGATACTTCTCTATCTGTCGGAGCAGCGTGTCGGCATTGAACTTCTCATGGTCGAAGACAAAGACCGTAGCACCGGCAAACCACTGACCGTAGAATTTTCCCCAGACGGCTTTGCCCCATCCGGTGTCGGCCACGGTGAGGTGGATGCTGCCGGGATGTAGGTTGTGCCAGAAGACGCCCGTGGTAAGATGTCCTATGGCATACAGGAAGTCGTGGGCCACCATCTTGGGTTCTCCGCTGGTACCCGAAGTGAAGTACATCAGCATTGTGTCGTCGTTGTCGTTGACAAAGGCAGGACGCACGAAAGCCGGTGCCTGACGCCATTCTGACTGCCAAGAGTGCCAATTACCAGAAAGACCAGAGTCACTGGAATCGCCTACCACAATCACTTTCTCTATTGTCGGGCTGTCGGACATTGCCTTCTTTATCTCGCCCACCACGTAGGGGTCGTTCACGCAGATGATGGCTTTCACGCTGGCGCGTGTGTTCCTATATACTATATCATGTTTCGTCAACATGTGAGTGGCGGGTATGATGACGGCTCCCAACTTATGCAGGGCGAGCATCGTAATCCACCATTCGTAGCGACGCTTCAGGATGAGCATCACAGGATCACCCTTGCCGATGCCCAGTGTCTGCAGGTAACTGGCAGCCTGGTCGCTCTGCTCTTTCAGTTCAGCAAAGGTGGCACGTATCTCCTCGCCTTGGTCGTTGGTCCAAAGCAGAGCCAGACGGTCGGGGTCTTCTTTGGCCCAGACGTCCATCACGTCGTATGCGAAATTAAAATGCTCTGGTATGATAAACTCCAGGTTCTTGTTATAGTCCTCTACCGAAACAAATGAGGTTTGTTTCAGAAATCTTTCTACCATATTGTGTTGTTTTCGTTGTTTTTGTTATGTCGTTATGACGTTATAGCGTCATTCCGTTATCCTGTTATCCCGTGATTCCGAAATTCCGTCATTCTACGGTGAATGCCAGGAACTTCACTGGCTTGTCGCCCTTGGCCAGCATACCGTGTGGCTTTGACGAGTCGAAATAGATGGAGTCTCCTTCTTCTAGCACCATCGTCTTTCCGTCGATATATAGTTCCATGGCGCCCTCGAGCACCATGTTAAACTCCTGTCCAGCGTGTGTGTTTTTATACACCGTATGTGCATTGGGTTTGGGCTCAACGGTGACGATAAACACATCGGCTTTGTGGTTCATGAATCCGCTGACCAGACTTTTGTATTTATAGGCTTTGGTACGCTCTACACTCAGTCCCTGTCCTTTGCGAACCACGAAATAAGATCTCATGTGGGGCGCTTCGGCAAACATTAGTTCCTCAGCCGATACTCCATACGTATGAGCTATCTTCATCAGTTTTGAGATGGTGATGTCTGACTCGCCTTGTTCTATCTTCTCGTATTTCTCTACGTCAATATTGATGGTTGCTGCCACCTCTTCTGCTGTAAGGTCCAGTGCATCGCGCAGTCCTTTCAGACGCTCACCTATCTGTTTCAGTTGTTCGTCCATAAAAATCTTTTTACTTTTTTACTCTTTTAGCACAGATGACCCCTCAAAGCCTCCCTCCCTTGGGGAGGGGTTGGGGGTGGGTTTTATTTTTTTATATCCGGTATCACTACGCTGAGCGACTCTATCACCTCTTCTTGGCTGGTGCCCTCTTTCATCACGAAGATGATGGTATCGGCTCCTGCCACGGTGCCCAGTATCTCGGGCAACTGCTGGGAGTCGATGTTCCATGCGATGGCACTGGCATATCCGGTTCGAGTTTTAAGCACACCGATATTGCCTGAGAAACGAATGCTGACAAAGCCCGACATCTGCATCATCTCGCGTGTCTGTGCCGGTGTCGATACACGTTTATACATCGTTTCATTGGGTAATACGTAGACATAACTGCCGTTCATGGTGGCTGCCTTCGCCACTTTCAGTTGTTTCAGATCGCGGCTCAGTGTGGCCTGTGTCAACTTGAAACCTTCCTTTTGTAATGCGTTGAGGAGCTCCTCTTGGCTACCCAGTTGCTGACTGGAGATAATCAGTCTTAGTGCTTCCAGTCTGTTCTCTTTCTCTCTCATAACGTAGGATATTTATTCACTTAGGGTGCAAAATTAAGTATTTTCTTTCAATCTGCCAAATATTTTACAAAAATTCTTTTGGTTTTATGCATAACGGTCATTATAAGTATCGATTTTATAGATAAAAAGCGGCTCCCGATGCCTTTCGCATGGGAGCCGCCTTTGGTTATGGGATCTAGGCTTTTCCTAGGCTTTCCTAGGTTTACCTAGGACTTCCTAGGACTTCCTAGTCAATCCTAGTTATTTAACAACAACCTTTTTACCATTGATGATGTAGAGACCCTTCACGGCCTTCTCCACCTTCTGACCACGCATGTTGTAGATACCCTGAGCCTGAGCGTCAGCGTTCATGGTAGTAATACCGGTGGTGGTGTTGTCAATCTCAGCATCGATGAAGTAGATGTGGCAACCGTTGGTGTTCTTAACTACTACGTCAACAACGCTCTCGCCAGCAGGAACCTGCCAGGTCTGCTCAGTATAGGTTGTAGGAGCTGCTACAGTTGCACCTTCAGGATCAGTCAGTTCCGTGACATTTACAAACAGCTTCACGCCACGGGCCTCAGAAGTCTTGTGAGACTCAACACCCATCTTAATCTGTGTACCAGCCTTCACGTTCTTGATGGTCATGATCTCTGAGTTCTTGCCGCCGAACCAGAGATAAGAAGGACCTGCATATTCGCTAAGAGCCACAGGATAGTTCACTGCAATAGCCAGCGAACGCTTGGTGCCGTAGGTAGTGTTAAACTCCAGTCCTTCAAACTCAGCGATAGCAGTGCCGTTAGCAGTAGGCGTAGCCTCGCCGCCAACATACCAGAAGCAGTTATCCTTAGATGCTGCGTAGGTCGTGTTGTACTTAGAAGCATCGGTTTGAGCAGCTTTCTCGTGGTCTGACCAGATAGCACCGTTATCAGCCTTGATGTTGGTCTTGCCTTCACCCATGTCTTCAATTTCAACCTTTGCAGCCTCAGCCTTCAGGTTGGTCACGGTTTCATCGCTCCACTTGGTGAAGTCCCAAGTGTGGGCTACTTCCACTGCCTTCTTCACGTACTTCACGTTCTTGAATGACAGCCAAGAGATGTTGTTATCTGCAGCAACATTGAACTTAACGAGCAGTTTGCCATCCTCAGCCACAGTGCCAGTAGCGGTGACTTCCTTCAGATAGAACTGAGAGGTTGCAATCTGTGTGCCATCGGCCACGTTGACAGCCTCGCCCTCGTTCACCTGCATGGTGATACCAGCGGCAGGGGCTTCGGCACCATTCTTGATGCGTACGCGAACCCATGCGGTAACATCATAGTCACCAGCCTCAAGGTCGGTCATTGTAGCGGTCAGGGTCTTAGCAGCAAGCGATTCGCCATCGCCAATCCAGTACTCGATGAACGGTACTTTGAAGTTAGAGCCGTCGGTATCGCCTTCAGTTGACCATGTGTTCACGTGATAGCTGTTCCAAGTCTCGGGAACTTCATCCCATGCACTCATCAGCAGGTCGTCTACTGTGTTTGCAGCGCGCCATCCAGTGATGGTGTTAGGATTCTGTAGGGCGTTAGCCTCGTCGGTGGTCAGCGTCTTAGCCTCGTATTTGTTGGCCCACTCGGTGTAGTAAGCATTGAGTGCCTCAGCGGTATAGAGGTTGGTATCCTCAGTGAAGGTCTTCATTGCGTGCAGTACCTCAGCAGCCTTAGCATAAGCATTTACTGATGCTGTGGCAGCTGTAGTAGCAGCGGTCAGCGCCTCAGTAGCGGCGGTCAGTGCGTCGGGATTGGTCTTGTCTACCTCAGTAGCGATGGCAGCGTCGAGAGCTGTCTTCACTTCAGCGTTCATGTTGCCAGTCACAGCCTGTGCTGCTGCAAGAGCAGTTTCGTAGGCTTCTACGAGTTCAGCGAGGTTGACCTCACCCCTGTAGAGCAGCGATACGTTGTCGATACCCATCCAGTTGGCCACGGCCGCGGTCTGCTCCAGACCAATCTCAATCTTATTGCCTGAAACGATGGTGTTCACCTCGTAAGCTGTAGGCTCGCCTGCGGTCAGAGCGGTATGGTCGGCATTAGCGAATACATACTGTGTGGCGGCGTCGAAGGTGTTGACGAATGCACAAATCTTCAGTGTATATTTACCATTAGGAATGTCTTCAATCTCCTGGTACATCTTGTTGACCTTAGCATCGCCGTTCCAGTTCTCGAAGAAGTTGCCGGTGAATGCACCAGTCTGGTTGTTGGCTGTGGTCTGGTTTTGGAAACCGCCAGTAGCCTTCCAAGGAGCTACAACGCCATTGGTATCGAATGTACCGTTCACTACGAAGTTGGTCTCTACGGGAACTGCATCGGTAGCACCCTCAACAGCCTTGGTGTTGACGGCCAGCTTCACCTGGTGTCTTACCTCTGTTGCCTTCTCGGCAGTGGTTTCAGCAGCAGCGAGAACAGCCTTTGCGTCAGTTACGTCGATACCCTTGGCTTCAGCAGCAGCGATAGCCTCTGCAAGGGCATCGTAAGCCTCCTTGGCAGCATAGAACGGAGCGATGGCGGCCTGTGCAGCAGCCTTGGTTTGAGCAGCAGCGATAGCGGCTTTCTCTACACCGCCTACGTTCTTATAAGCTTCATAGGCAGCCACGGTAGCAGCGATGCCCTTCCAGTATTCATCCTGAGCAGCAGCGTCGGCCAGAGCCTTGTCGCTGGTCTGTGTGAGAGCCTTGATCTGGATGGTGTGCCAGTTGGAACCCTCGATGTCCTTGCGGAGACCCATCTTCAGGGTGCCGTCGGTTACTACGACGTTCTCCAGCGTGACGATATTGTTTGTGCCTACAGCCGTCTGATGAATCACGGGGATGGTCTTCTCTACATCGCCTGCATAGACCACCACGCGGCCCAGTTCATTGTTCAGCGCTACAGAAGCGAAGCCGCGGCCTGCGGTATAAGAAGCGTTGGCATAGAGCTCTACGGTATAGGTACCATTGTCGAGACCCTCTACGGTCTGATAGAGTACGTCGCCAAGCAGAGTAGTCGTACTACCATTGTAGTGCTCCTTCTGGTTGACGTCCTTGTTGTAGTTGCCTACGCCATTGCCGGCCATTTCAGACTTCCAACCATTGACATCGACCTTTGCGGTGCAGTCGACGGGCTCGAATGCCTGTTCCTCGATGCTGATCGGCTGGAACTGGATGTTCTCCTTGAAGCAGCTGATAGCGCCTACCATCTTGTAGGTCTTGCCTTCCTCGGCGGCTGCAATCTCCAAACCAAACTGGTTGTAACCTGCGATCTCGGTCTCGCCAACCGTGATGGTCATGTTCTTACCGTCTACGGTATAGCTGGTGATGCCCTTTAGGGTCACTACCTTGTTGACGTTCTCAGCTGTAATGTCAGCGGCAGCCACTTCGGGATATTCCACGGCAACAGCATCGCCTTCTTTCATTACGAGGGCTTCGTCGGGTACCAGTTCAAACAGTTTGTTGTGGATGCTCACCTTGCCAGTCCAGTTGGCGGCGATGGTCTTACCTACCTCGGCAGCAGCGGTCTTCTCTGCATAAGCATAGATGAGCGATGCCCCAGTAGCATCCTTGACGTAAACATACCTGTCAGTTGGCTTAGCCACAACGAGAAGCTCGCCGGTGAAGTTGAAAGTCGCGTCGCTTGCAAGCTCGGTCATCGATGCCAGTGTAGCAAACGAGGGGATAGCGGTGAATGTAGCTGTAGCAATGCTGCTCTTGTCATCGCCCTTGATGGCGATAGCTTTCACGGTAGTGGTCTCAGTGACTGTGAAAGGAGCGGTGTACTCAGTACTCTCTGCAGTAGGATCTGTGCCGTCAAGCGTGTAGTAGATCGTAGCACCCTCAGTTTCACAAGCGATTTCCACGCTCGTAGTGCCTACGAATGTACCACCATTAGGCGTGAACGTAGGAGTAGCCACAGATGCGCCTGTAGTTGTAGCCGTTACTGATTGCACACGCCAATGGCCACTGCCCGTTGGACGAGTGAATGTTACAGACGATGCTTCGCCAGTCCATTCGCCGGTCTCAGCGTTGTAAGTGCCAACATTTACAACGGTCCCATCAGAAGGTTTGTTGGAACCATCGTAAGTTACTGTGATGCTGGTAACGCTACCGCTCTTAGCAGCCACGGTCATTGTACCACCACCATACACACGAATACCGTTACCTGTTGTGTAGTACTTGCCATCATTGGCTCCGCCTGCGAAAGTAACAGTAAAATCGCCGCCATTAAAGGGGTCGGAATACTGAGTACCGTTTGTAAGTCCCAAATCACCAAAGGTGATAGTACCTGCAAACACCGTTCCGCACAGCATCATCAGCAAGCTGACAAGTGTAAAACGTAATGTTTTGTTCATAATAGTTTAATGTTTTAGTTAATAATTAAAAGGTTTTTTAGTATGATTCAATTGTCATTCTCTATTTACGACTGCAAATTTACTACAAATAATCTGAACCTCCAAATTTTTTTTGTTTCTACCATCAATATTCTTTACAATATACCCAGTTAATTTTCGCGAATTCTGAAACGAAAAATATTTTTTTTGGAAATCGGGCAGTATTTCGGGAGTTTGTAAGCGACTGTTTTTCAATGACTTCCGTTTTCTGTACAAAAAGCCGTTTTCAATTTAGCCAAAGTTGCACTCCAATCTTGGCTAAATTACATTCCAACTTTGGCTAAATTACCATGCAATTTTGGCTAAATTAGGGTGTAATCTTGTCAAAATTAGGGTATAAAACAGCCAAAATTGCTTTTCAACTCTTTCTCGGTTGCTTTTTTATCGCGTTTTTTTGTTCTAGATGACCATTTTTCACAGACCTGTTTTTTTGCTATTTTTCTTGACAAACCACAAAAAAGCGGCTCCCGATGCCTTTCGCATGGGAGCCGCCTTTGGTTATGGGTCCTAGGTTTTTCCTAGGACTTCCTAGTCAATCCTAGTTATTTAATAACAACCTTTTTACCATTGATGATGTAGAGACCCTTCACGGCCTTCTCCACCTTCTGACCACGCATGTTGTAGATACCCTGAGCCTGAGCGTCAGCGTTCATGGTAGAGATGCCAGTGGTATCAGTATTCTTGATAATCTGCAACTTCGTGATGAAGAGGTTGGTACCAGTCTGGCTACGTGTCAGCGTGATGGTCTTGCTGCCTGCAGCTGCTTCAGGTACTAAGGTGTACTTCAGAGTAGGTACGCCATTGAATGTAGCATCGATGTTAGCCTCATCACTGAATACTTCACCTTCGGCTGCTTCGCCATTCTCGAACAGGATATAAGGACTTGCCTTCTTTGATTCATTCTTGTTGACGTATGCGGTGTAAGCAATAGTGTCACCGGCTGAAACGGCATTGTCGAGTGTAATGAGCATGCGGCTTGCTGTGTCTTTACTTTCATCGACCGCAGTGTCCTTGACATTATCCTTTTTACCGTTCAGACAGATGGTGTAGTAAGTGCCGTTCTGGTAATTCAAACGGTTGGTCTTACCATAGAGATGCTCAATAGTACCACCTGTTTCGATAGGTGTGCCCTCGGGCGACTCCCATGAGTACAGAATGTTTTCAGCAGGCTGAGGTGTTACCTGATTCTGCTTGAAGGTCACTGTGATGGTCACGGCGGCAGCAGGCATTGTGAAGGTCACTGAGTTGCCCTCCTGAGGCTTCTCGAAGTTAACCTTTGTTTCATTGTAGGTGTAGTAAGCCTCGTCAACCTTGTAACCCTCACTAGGAGTAACGGTGACGGTCACTTGCTCGCCTTCAGCAGCCTCAGTCTTGTCGACAACCACATCACCATTCTCGGTAGGAGCAACATTGACAGTGTACTTAGTATGAGCTGGACCATAGTAGGTCAGACGGAAGTTATCAAAGATAACCCACTGGTGTACATTCTCACCATTCTTGATACCTACGGTCAGTGCGCCATCTTCTGCCAATGTGTAGCTGATGGGCTCGATGGTATACTTGCCTTCAGTGAATGAAATAGAAGCATCAGTCATGCTACTCTCTTCACCAGTCTTCACAGGAACCTCTGCAGTGGCGTCGCCAATATAGAATACAGGAGCTGCCTCTGTAGCACCGTCATCCTGGCGATAGAAGCCCTGAGCTGTCAGTGCATATACACCTGCAGGTGCATTTGCAATAGTCTGGCTGATGTTGAATGCAGCGTGATAAGACTCTGCATTACCGTTGCCATTGGTACCGTTGCAACCGCCACCCAGGTTCTTGTTGTTGCCTGAGATAAACTCAACCTTCCATGCATCCCAGCGATGGTCATTACGATTGAAGTTGGCATCCTTCAGCAGGAATGTAGCATCAACACCATTCTCAGCCGTTGCGCTTGCCAAGGCAGTCATACCAGCCTCCAGGCGTGCAGCCTCCACAGCTTCAGCACCAAGGAACTTCCAAGTAGCAGCATCGTCCTGAAGAACGAGGTTGTCCTCTGCGTCAACGCCGATATACTGAGTGCCATTGCTGATGGTATAGACATCCTCACCAACCTTTTCGATGATCCAGCCCCATGAGTCGCTGTCCATGTAAAGATTGCTGCCCAAGAAGTGCTGGGAGTTTGATTGGAATACCTGAGAATCGAAGTCCACAGTCTTGTTCTCATTAGCCTTAAGGGTCATGTCAAGACCTGTTCCGTCAACAATACCGCGTGTACCATAGTTATGACCGGCAGCCATGAACTTGCCAGAAGCAACGTTCTGTACATAGTACTTGCCGTCGAAGGTTGTATAGTTAGCCTGCTTGAATTCGGCGATGCCATCCTTCAGGTTGCCGATGACGTTCTCCAGTTCGGTGATGTTCATCATCTTACTGTCGACACACAGTTCAGCAGCAGCGACGAGTCCCTTGAACAAGCCTCTGCCTTCGGTCTTGGTCTCGTCGGCAAGAAGAGTATTTGCCTCGGCAATGAGGGCCTTTAGTTGTTCTTGATCAGCAGCAAAGACCTCCTTAGCAGTGGTGAACCATGTCAGCTGATAAATCTGCATGGTGTGCCAGTTGGTACCGGGTTTCTCCTTACCCATGCCTAACTTGATGGTACCATCGGTTACTTCAACGTCGAATTGACGGAAGTTGTTCTCGGTGGTAGAGGTAGCAATGCGTGCAGTAATAAACTCCTTCTGATCGTTTGCGAAAACATAAGCTACATCAGTAGCACCGTCTTCCATCGTGCTTTCGAAGCCACGGCCGCTGGTATAGAAGGCATTGCCATAGAAGCCAACCTTATACTTGCCGTTGGTCAGGCCTGTGATGTCCTGATAGATAATGGTACCTGTGGTCTGCACAGTTGATTCATAGTTCTCTGCCAGCTGAACGTTCTTACGTCCGTCGTAGGTATCAATGGCAGGAGCATACTGCGTAGCGCATATGCCAGCTGCATCATTGCCAGTGAACTTCTTCCAACCATTTGTAGCAACCTTAGCAGTCTCGTCCTTCTCCTGATCGGCGTTGTCAGCCTTGAACTGGTCGATAGCAGCCTGAAGACCACTCTCGTCTCCGCTCTCCTTGGCAGTAGCAATAGCAGCCAGCAGCTTGCCTACAGCAACAGCGTCTGCGTCAGCAGCAAGATCTCTAGCTTCAGTCATCAGTTCACTTTCAGTCTCAGCGTCGCTCATAACGCTATAGCCGTATACACCATAGAAGTAGTCCATTTCGGTGGCAGCGGGCTTGATGAGGGCAAACTCAGCGTTGCCGTCGGCAGTGATAGTGTAAGCGTGTTTGGTGCCGAAACTGTACTTCTCAGTATAAGTAGCGTTCACGGTTTCAGCGGGAGCAAATGTGGCATCCACGACTATAATGTTGCCTGCCTTGGTATCCTTGACGAGAAGCCATGAGTTATCCGTGTTGCTGTTGATGTACCAGTTTCCGCTAGCACGGAGGCCCCATGCACCGTTAGTCTGGAGGAGGACATTCTCGCTCCATGCAGCATCGTCGAGCAGCAGGGTGGCGTATGTGCGTTCCGAGGCGGTGATGGTCTCAGCGTTGAAAGCATTTGCTGACCATCCATTCGTTGCGGCAGCAACGCTGAAGAGTGTATTCACATCCTCTGGGAACAGTGCTACGGCGCGGGTTGCATCTGCCGACTTGGCATAACCCTCAGCCTCGGCATAGGCAGTGATAGTAGCATCGGCTGCCACGGTCAACTCCTTGGAGCCTGTGAATGAACCATTCTCCTCACCGTATGTATAATAAATAGTAGCAGTAGGAGCGAGCAGCAGTTTGCTCTGGTCAGCAGAAATGGTCACAGTGCCATTGGCATTGCGCGCGATGGTGGGAGCGTTGAGCACAATCTCTGTACCAGCCTCAGCGGCGAAGGTCAGAACGTCACTCTCGGAGTTGCCCTTGACGGCCTTGAAGTAGACGTTACCACTCTCGCTGACGGTCACGCTGGCACCCTCAGTCCAGTTTTCGCCATCTGTGCTGTAGTAGAGTGTAGCACCCTCGGTTGCGCAAGTAGCAGTAATGGTACGGTTGATACCATTCACAGCAGTATAGGCGGCCATCGGGGTCTGGATGACTTCTCCCTCTACAAAATAAGACAGAGACAGCTCGTCAATACCAATAGCACCTCCGCAGCAAGGCTCAATAATGAGAGATGTGGGATTGACATTGGTTTCCGACAGAACCATATCGGTCACGATGGCATTGCCAGTGCTGGAGTTGGTGATAGTCAGTTTTACACCATCACTGCTACCAGTGACAACGATGTGATGCCAGTAGTCGGTTGTATTCATTTGGTCACCGGTATTGGCTGTGAAACGTTTGCTCTTGTCGCAGCCTGGCACGGGGAGTGTA
>Ga0247609_10001042_pt1 | contig 34796 bp, 30 predicted proteins | sample 172DNAGHGlowgp2_FD_193487 | JGI IMG/M metagenome (GOLD analysis project Ga0247609, IMG submission 193487) | Sheep rumen microbial communities from Palmerston North, Manawatu-Wanganui, New Zealand - 1728 DNA GHGlow gp2 | ecosystem: Host-associated > Mammals > Digestive system > Stomach > Rumen ... | reverse complement strand
CAACGTGACAGTAGATGGTGAGGTGATGTTCGCCGGTACTTATACCCTCTCTCAGAAGAACCAGCGCCTCTCCGAGCTCATCAAGGCAGCCGGTGGTGTTACCAACGAGGCCTATGTGCGTGGTGCCCGTATTGAGCGCCCCCTGAACGAAGACGAAAAGTTCCGCCTGAACCGACTGCTCCAGATGTTTGAGATGCAGGGTGGCTCTGGTCTCGATGCCAGCAAGGTGTCTCAGGATACCGTCTACTACGTGGGTATCGAGCTCGACAAGGCCCTGGCTAATCCAGGTTCCGACTATGACGTGATCCTCCGCGAGGGCGATCGTCTCGTAGTGCCCGAGTACTCTGGTACGGTGAAGATCAATGGTAACGTGATGTACCCCAACACCGTGGCTTATACCGCAGGCAAGAGCTATAAGTGGTATGTCAACGAGGCCGGTGGCTATGGTATTGGTGCCAAGCGCTCCAAGGCCTTTATCCTCTACCAGAACGGTAAGGTGAGCAAGGCCTCCAAGGGCAAGGTGGAGCCCGGTTGTGAGATTATCATCCCCAACAAGACCCGCTCTGTCAACGACAATATCGGCATGATTGCAAACCTCGGCACCTCACTCGCTACGATGGTTACGATGATTGCTACTGTCACGAACTTGATAAAGACGTTCTAACATGAATACAGAACAACCCAAATCGCAGTCTCGCAAACCGGCACCGATTGATTTCGGGGCTATGTGGGATGCTATTAAGAAACACAGGAAGCTCTACTATATAGCGCTTTCTGTGGCTTTTGTTGTGGCATTAATAATTGGTAATTCTATTCCAGAAATCTATACCTGTCAAATCAGATTAGCTCCTGAAATGGGAGTTAAAAGCAGTACAAGTAGTCTATCCTCTATTGCTGGTAGTTTAGGAGTTAATATTGGAAACTCAGGAAGTGCGAATGGCGATGCTATTGTTCCACAGTTCTACCCCGAATTGATGAACAGTGTGGATTTTAAGACCTCCCTTTTCCCCGTCAAGGTGAAGCGTAAGTCGGATAAGGCGCCCAAGACCCTGTACGACTATCTGAAAAATGACTGGAAGTATACGTGGTGGGATCATTTCTTTGGTTTGATGGCTCCTCATAAAGAGAAGGACACTTTGGTCAATAATTTCGAATTGACAGGTGAACAAGCTATGATTGCAGGTATGATTAACCAAAATATTTCTTGTAATACAGATAAGAAAAGTTCCCTGATTACCATCAATGTTACAGCCCAAGATCCTCATGTTGCTGCTCAGTTAGCTGACTCAGTAAAGACCAGATTGCAGCAATTCTTGACAAAATACCGAACCAATAAAGCGCGCGAGAATCTAGCATTTGCGGAAACTTTGCAACACCAAGCTAAAAAGGATTACGAGCGTGCTCGCAGATTGTATGTAGAGTTTATGGATGCCAATCAGGATATGGTGCTATTGACGGCCCGGCAAAAGCAGATTGATTTAGAGAACGAGATGCAGTTGCAGTATAATAATTACAATGCGCTTAATGCTCAGGTGATTGCTGCCAAGGCAAAGGTTCAGGAGGAAACTCCTGCATTTACGACCCTTCAGTCGGCCACAGTCCCATTAGGACCCTCTAGTCCAAATAGAGGACGGATTGTTCTTTTGTGGCTTTTCAGCGCATTCGTCCTTACAACCATTTTCGTCCTATACAAAGAACACCTGCTGAGATCTCTCTTAGGCCTTTCATGAATATTATAGTGTAGTAGATAATGAATAATGACATCATAACCGTCACTTCTCCATTACTTCCCGATTTGGATGAGTTTCACGAACTCCTAAAACAGATCTGGGAAAGTAAGCGAATTACGAATATGGGGGCGTTCCACAAGAAATTGGAAAAAGCCTTAGCAGAGTATCTTCATGTTCCCTTTGTTTGTTTGTTTACCAATGGCACATTGCCATTGATGACTGCATTGCAGGCACTTCGAATTACTGGTGAGATAATTACAACACCCTATAGCTTCGTGGCAACCACGCATTCCATTTGGTGGAATGGCTGCAAGCCTGTTTTTGTAGATATTGACCCCAATACAGGAAATCTGGACCCAGATAAGATTGAAGCTGCAATAACCCCCGCTACGACGTGTATTATGCCTGTTCATGTCTACGGCAAACCTTGCGACACCAAACGTATTCAGGAGATTGCAGATAAGTATGGTCTGAAGGTCATCTATGATGCAGCTCATGCATTTGGTGTGGAAGTTCCTGCTGATCAATATGGGTTAGAGCCCTATGATGATAAAGGTCTGGCTGGTATTATGAATGCAGGTGATATGTCAACGCTTAGTTTTCATGCTACCAAAGTCTTCAATACCATCGAAGGTGGTGCCCTCATCGTTCACGATGAGAAGATGAAAAAGCGTATTGATCAATTGAAGAATTTTGGTATTACTGATGAAGTAACGGTTGTGGCTCCTGGTATTAATGGCAAGATGGACGAGATGCGCTCTGCATACGGTCTTCTCAATTTGAAAAAGGTTGATACAGCAATAAAGGCCCGACAAGCAGTAGCTCAACAATATCGTAGCGCTTTAAGTGAAGTTAAAGGTATTTCCTTTTGGGATGATATGCCAGGTATTCGCCATAATTACTCTTATTTTCCAATCTTTATCGATGCTGATCAATATGGGGAATCGCGCGATTCTCTTTATTATCGTTTAAAAGAGCAGAACATACTTAGCCGTCGATATTTCTATCCTCTTATCAGTAATTTCCCCACTTATCGAGGATTGCCAACAGCTTCCCGTGAAAATCTTCCCAATGGCAATAAAATGGCAAATGATGTTCTTTGCCTGCCTATGCATCATGCTCTATCAGACGAGGATATAAGAAGGATTCTTAGTTTCATTCTTAAATGATAAAGAGGAATATCTTGGTGTTTCCTTGTGGGTCCGAAATAGGGCTGAATATATATAGTTCAGTCAGATATTCCACATATTTTCATCTAGTTGGAGGAAGCTCAATTGACGACCATGGGATGTTTATTTATAAAGATTACATTGGAAACATTCCCTTTATAACAGACGACAACTTTATTCCATCTTTTAAGAAAATAATAAAAGAAAACAAGATTGATGCTGTTTATCCAGCTATGGATGCTGTCATCACTTTTTTAAAAGAGCATGAACAAGAATTAGGATGCTATGTGATAGCACCACCATTGGAAACTACGGAGATATGTCTTTCTAAACGTAAGACATATGAAACGTTTCAAGAAGTTGTATTAACTCCGAAAGTTTTTGAAAGGGATCGTATTAATGATTATCCTGTCTTTGTGAAACCAAATATTGGTTATGGTGCTATTGGTACAAAGATTATTTTTTCCGAAACGTCATTAGCAGATTTTTTGGCAGAAAAGGAAGATATGCTTATTTTGGAATATCTTCCCGGAGAAGAATATACAGTAGACTGTTTTTCTGATAAGGACGGCAACCTTCTTTATAGTGCAGCAAGAGGTCGTAACAGAGTCAAAAATGGTGTAAGTATTAACACCTCGTTTGTTGCAGATCAAAAGGAGTTTGAAGAAATAGCTCAAAAAATTAATGAAAAGATAGAATTCAGAGGGGCCTGGTTTTATCAAGTGAAGCGTAATAAGGAAGGCCATTTGTGCTTGCTAGAGGTAGCTGCAAGACTTGGGGGCTCTTCTCTTTTATCTCGTGCTATTGGTGTTAATTTGGCTCTTCTGACCCTTTTTGATGCTTTTGACTATAAGGTTTCCATACAGCAGAATAAAGGTTATTCTGTAATTCTTGATAGAGTCTTGAGTAATAATTATATCTATAGCAATCTTTCTTATAGTAAGGTATATGTGGATTATGATGATTGCTTGTTACTTGATAAGACGACAGTCAATGCCGATCTTGTGAAGTTCTTATTTAAGAGCGTCAATGAGGGGAAAAAGATTATTCTTTTGACAAAGCATGTTGGAGAACTTGAACCCGAATTAAGGAAATACAGACTATCAGGATTGTTTGATGATATTATTCAAATTCAAAAAGAAGATAAGAAGAGTCGTTATATTGATAAAGACGCTATCTTCTTTGATGATTCTTTTGCAGAGAGAGTGGAAGTCCAGCGTGAAGTTGGTATTTCAGTATTCAGTCCTGAGATGGTAGATGTGTTACAATAATATTGATTGATATGAATCCATTTGCAATTAGTGTTCTAACAGCACCAAAGGGAATGACTCATTTGTTCTATGTTGGCCAGGCAGGCTTTATTGTGAAAAGCAAATCAGGTCAAACATTAGCATTAGATTTATATTTATCAGATTGTGGAGAACGGTTTGAGGGGCACATTGGTTTCAAACGATTATTGCCGCGGATTCTCTCCCCTCAAGAGGTTATTTTTGATTATATCATAGCCACCCATCCGCATTTTGATCATTATGATGTCGATTCAATGCCTTTTCTGATGTCGAATCCACATACAAGGTTATATGCTTCTGTTGATTGTAAACAATTTGTTGATCAGGCCGCTCTTGATGAGAAAAGAATTACTTATGTAAAGCCGGGGAACACCTGTCAGGCAGGCGACTTTTTGCTTCATTTCATCAACTGTGATCATGGAACATTGGCTCCAGACGCAGTGGGTGTCATCATAGAAGTAGATGGAAAGCGAATCATGGTAGCAGGTGATACCTGTTTGAGGTTGGATAGGAAGGATGAATACCTTAGCAAAGGTTCTCTTGATGTTATGATTGCGCCGATTAATGGAGCTTATGGAAACTTGAATGAAGACGACTGTGCAGAGTTAAGCAAAGTGCTCAGCCCAGAATTAACAATACCTTGTCACTACGGCCTTTTCGCCACTCATAGAGGATTACCAGGATTATTCATGGAGATAATGCGTGAGAAGTGTCCTGATAATGATTATTTACTGATGACAATGGGAGAATCAATAATACTTTAAATAAAATAGCAAATGAATGATCTTGAAGGAAAGAAACTGCTTATCTTAGGAGGGAACCCTGAAACAATTCCTTTGGTTAAGATTGCCAATAATATGGGGGTAAAAACGATTGTGACCAGTAATGTCCCCAATGAACCGGCTAAGAAGGAGGCTTGGAAGTCATATGATGTGAATGGTATGGATGTGCCAGCTGTAGTGTCGTTGGCTCGTGATGAACAGGTAGATGGTGTCCTCGTAGGAGTGGCTGATATTCTTGTTCCTGCATATTGTAAAGTCTGTGATGCTTTGGGCGTTCCAAGTTATGCCACCCAGCAAATCGTGGATATTTTCTCTTATAAAGATGTATTTAAGGCAACATGTGAAAGCTATGGTGTACACGGAGTGCCAGAGTATTATCTCGACGAAAATATGCATCAAAGTGATATTGATAAAATGAAGTTCCCTGTGATGGTAAAGCCAGTTGATGGCCGTAGTGGCATGGGAATGACAGTTTGCAATAGTCCGGAGGAACTAAAACCAGCTGTTGATAAAGCATTAGAGGTTTCAAACTGTAAACGTTTTATTGTTGAGCGTTATATGGGTGATTGTGAAGATTGCTTTGTCTATTACACATTTAAAGATGGTTACTGTAGTCTTTCCTGTATCGCCGATCGCTATACAACAGATGAACAGCCAGGTCTGAGCCGCGTATGCCTTGGTGCAACATATCCATCTAAATATATCGAGGATTATTTCAGTAGGATGCATAATAATGCTGTCCGAATGTTCCAGAATATTGGTATCCGTAATGGGGTGCTTCTGATGCAAGCATTTTATGAGGATGGCGAGTTCTATGTATATGATCCTGGTTTCCGCTTACAAGGCGAGGCCCCTCATCTTCATATGAAAGCTGTCAATGGCTTTGATCAGAGAGAAATGCTGATTCGCTTTGCTTTGACAGGTTCTGAGGGCGATGTGGATTTGCAGAAGCAGGATAACCCCTATTTCCAAGGCAAATTTGCAGCTACTCTTTGGACACTCCTCAAGAAAGGTAAGGTGGCTAAGATAGAAGGTTTGGAGGATGTTGACAATGATCCTAGAGTTCATATCAACATTCAGCGCATTCATGAAGGTGATACAATCGAAGAATCTTGGATAGGTACAGAGAAACAGGTCCTCAATCGACTTTATATGGTTTGCGATAAAAAAGAACAACTAGTATCAGCTGTGAAAGAATACCAAGACAAGATTAAGGTGTATGATACTGATGGCAATTTGATGACCCTCAAGGGATTTGATGTAAATAGAATCTAATATTGCTCAATATGGATAAAAAACTAGAGGGAAAGGTTATTGTCGTATCAGGAGGCACAAAAGGTGTCGGTAGAGCTGCGGCAGAAGCCTTTGCCAAAAACGGAGCTAAGGTCGTCATTGGTGGTCGCGATGAAGAATCTGCATTGAAATCCATTCGTCTGATGCATGTATATGGTACAGAAGGAATATTTGTTTATACTGACTTAAACAAGGTGGAAGATTGTAAGAAGTTGTTCGATGAAGCATTTGCCAAGTTTGGAAAAATAGATGGATTCTTTAATTATGCAGGAATAACTCCGGTCTCACCATTGGATACTTGCGATCAGGAAACATTTGATGCCGTCATGAACATTAATTTCAGAGCAGCTTTCTTTTGTTGCCAACAGGCTGTAAAGTATATGCGAATGAATGGTGGGGGAAGCATCGTTGTAACTGGGTCTCCTCATGCGTGGGGTGGCGAAAAAGACAGGGCAGCTTATGCGTGCTCAAAAGGTGTGCTACTCACTTTAGTAGACCATATCTGGCAAAATTATTCCTGTGATCATATTCGTGCAAACTATTTGACTTTGGGCTGGACTCCTACGGAGGGCGAAGTCGCACTTAGAAAGACCCAAGGTATGACTGAAGCAGAATTGAGAAAGTGGGCAGGAGCCCAGCATCCCATGGGCCGTATGTGTGAACGAACTGATTATTTAGATACATTGGTGTTAATGATGTCTGATGGATCCTCCATGATATCAGGCAGCATATTAAGGGCAACCGGAGGTTGGAGAATTTAAAAATAACGAATAAGCGTGTATAATAAGGATTTAGTTAAAAAGTGTCAGAATCGTCTTTTTGATATGGCACTGGTTGTTAGAAATATCTTAGAAGAAGCGAACATTCCATATTTTATTACTTATGGTACGCTTTTAGGAGCAGTCCGTCACAAAGGTTTTATTCCTTGGGATGATGATTTTGATTATTATTTGTTTGCCGACAGATACGATGATGCATTAGATGCCCTTCGTAAGAATTTGCCTGATGATATGTTTTTGGAGTGGTATGATTCTGAACCAAATTACTTTCATGCATGGGCAAGGGTAAAAGATTTGAATTCTGTTGTTGAAAATACCATGTTTCCTCAGGATATGGCCTATAAGCATCGTGGCTTGAATGTTGATTTGTATATTACAAATCTTATTAAGGAATCAGAGCATCAACAATATTTGGCTAAGCAGCATTTTGCATACATTGAGCGAAGGCGTAAATTGAACTTGATTTCAGAAGAGGACTATCAGAACAGGTTAAGAAAGATCAAACCTGTGTTGGAAGTATCACAGGAAAACAAATCTCAAGAGGATAAGTCGGAGAGACAGATTTATGCTTTCATGTCGGTTTATAATGGTGATTTCTTGTATCCAGAGGAATTGTTCCCTCTAAAGAAGTACGAATTCGAGGGAGAACAGTTCTGTGGTCCCAATAATGCAGATATTTTCTTAAAGCGCTGTTATGGCGATTATATGCAATTCCCGCCAGAGGAGAAAAGAATGCCGCATAATGAAAATGTAAAATTTTTGAAATAATATAAAAAATGAAGGCACTCATTCTGAATAGTGGTCTTGGTCATCGCATGGGGGTGATAACGAAGGAACATCCGAAGTGTATGACTGAAATTTCAGCTCATAATACCATTTTGAGTCGACAACTCAGACAGCTGGTTAATTTTGGAATAGAGGAAGTCGTGATGACAACTGGTTATTACGATCAGGTACTTGTCGATTATTGCAATAACCTGCATTTACCCATGAAGTTGACGTTTGTCAACAATCCGCTGTACGACCAGACCAACTATATTTATAGCATTTATTGCGCCAAGGAGCAGTTGAAGGATGATGATATCATTCTGATGCATGGCGATCTGGTGTTTGAAGGTATGGTGATGGAGGCTGTCGTAAATAGTCCTGTGTCTTGCATGGCAGTGAGCAGCACTCTGCCTCTTCCAGAAAAAGATTTCAAGGCAGTTATCAAGGGTAATAGGATCGAGAAGGTTGGCATTGAGTTTTTCGAGAATGCTGTAGCTGCACAGCCTCTCTATAAAATTCTGAAAGAAGACTGGCTTATTTGGCTCTCCAACATCGAGAAGTTCTGTGAGGCTGATAATCGTAAGTGCTATGCCGAGAATGCTTTCAATGAGGTCAGTGACCAGTGTAAGATCTATCCCTGTGATGTGAAGGATATGCTTTGTGCAGAGATTGACACCCCAGAAGATCTGGAGGTCATATCCAAGAAAGTGACAGAGATTAATCAACGCTTGGTTTATATGTGCTTCTCTACAGAGTATATCCATTCCGGTCATGTCGCCATCCTTCATAAGGCCCGTCGTTTGGGCAGACTGATTGTTGGTGTCCTTTCCGATGAGGCTGTAGCTAGTTATAAGCGTTATCCTTTGATTCCTTATGAGGAGCGAAAGGCACTGTTCGAGAATTTGGCCGGTGTGGAACGCGTTGTTGAGCAGAAGTCACTTTCCTATAAGGAGAATCTCGAGGCTTTGAAGCCCGACTATGTGGTTCATGGTGACGATTGGAAAGAAGGTTTCCAGAAACCCATTCGTCAGGAAGTCTGTGACGTGTTGTCAGCATATGGCGGAAAGCTAGTTGAATATCCTTATAGTATTGATCCTAAATACAAAGAGATTGATGCCAACCATCGCTCTGAGGCCTCGATGCCTGACATCCGCAGAGGTCGCTTACGTAAACTCATCAATATGAAGGGGCTTGTAACAGCCATGGAGGCACATAGTGGTATTACCGGTCTGATTGTGGAGAATACCAAAGTGCTCCAGGATGGTAAGACTTACCAGTTCGACGCCATGTGGATCTCTTCACTCTGTGACTCAACCGCTAAGGGTAAGCCCGATATTGAGTTGGTGGATATGACCAGTCGTTTCCGCACCATTGACGACATCATGGAGGTCACCACCAAACCCATTATCTTTGATGGTGATACCGGTGGCTTGACAGAGCACTTTGTCTATACGGTCCGTTCTTTGGAGCGTATGGGCGTCAGCATGGTGATTATTGAAGATAAGACCGGACTCAAGAAGAATTCGCTGTTTGGTACTGAAGTCAAGCAAACTCAAGCCAGCATCCCTGACTTTTGTGAAAAGATCCGTGCAGGTAAGAAAGCCCAGAAGACCAAGGAGTTTATGATTTGTGCCCGTATTGAGAGTCTGATTCTAGAGCAGGGTATGGACGATGCGCTGGAGCGTGCCTTCGCATTCTCAGAGGCTGGTGCTGATGCCATCATGATTCACTCCCGCAAAAAGGACCCGGCAGAGATCTTCGAGTTTGTGGAGAAGTTCCGCAAGAAGGACAGCACCACACCGATTGTGGTGGTGCCAACCTCCTTCAATACTGTTACAGAACAGGAGTTCAAGGAACGTGGGGTGAATGTAGTGATTTACGCCAACCAATTGACGCGTACAGGTTTCCCGGCTATGCAGGATGCCGCCCGTACCATCCTTGAGAACCATCGTGCCAAGGAGTGTGATGATAAGTGCATGTCCATCAAGGACATCATCACCCTCATCCCTGAGGAATAATAATTCGTGTTAATTCGTGTAATCCGTGCCTAAAATATGATTCGTCCGCAATTTTTATATGATATATTGGCCAGCAATGGGATTGACTTCTATGCTGGTGTGCCTGATTCTCTGTTGAAGAATCTTTGTGCCTATATCACCGACCATGCTGATGAGTCTCACCATATCATTGCAGCTAATGAAGGCGGTGCCATGGGATTGGCTGCAGGTCATTACTTGGCTACAGGCAAGCCAGCCTGTGTCTATATGCAGAACAGCGGTGAGGGTAATATCATCAACCCATTGGCCTCACTGACCGATCCTGAGGTCTATAATATCCCAGTCTTGTTGCTGATAGGCTGGCGTGGTCGTCCAGGCGTTCACGATGAACCCCAGCATGTGAAGCAAGGCAAGGTAACTACCGGCCTGTTGAATACCATGGGTATCAACTATGACGTGTTGAGCAAGGATGAGGACAAGGCCGAGAAGCAGATTGAGAAAGCCATAGATGCCTTGAAGAAGAAGGATGTCTATGCCCTGGTCGTTGAAAAAGATACATTCGATGCCTATACGCTTCAGCATGTAGAGAAGAACGAGCTCACAATGAGTCGTGAGGAGGCCATTCAGACGGTAGCAGCTGAACTTGGAGAGAAAGACTGTATTGTCAGCACCACGGGTATGATATCTCGTGAACTCTTTGAGTATCGCACTCAGATGAGTCAAGGTCATGAACGCGATTTCCTGACAGTGGGCTCCATGGGTCATGCCTCTCAGATAGCCCTCGGTATAGCCATGGAAAAACCTGATCGCAAGGTGTGGTGCTTTGATGGTGATGGGGCCACCATTATGCACATGGGTTCTATGGCCATTGTGGCTCAAAAGGCCCCCAAGAATTATTTCCATGTCGTATTCAACAACGGTGCCCATGACTCCGTAGGTGGTCAACCAACGGTTGGCCTTCATATAGATCTCCCTCGTGTAGCCCGCGCTGTTGGCTACCCGCATACATACAGCGTCAGCACCAAAGAAGACTTGCTAGATGTACTTCATGAGGTCAAGAAGAATAATGAGCTTTCTCTGATTGAGGTCAAGGTGAAGAAAGGCAATCGTAAGGATCTAGGCCGCCCCACCACAACCCCGATAGAGAATAAAGAGGCGCTGATGGCGTTTTTGGAGGAGAAATAGGATGCAGAAGATAATTAATGGCATAGACCATCTTTCAGGCATTCTGCAGGAAATAGGCAGTCAAAAGCTGTTTTTGGTCATAGATTCTTCATATCCTTTCCTGAATATCAAGGATACGATAGAATTACTACAGGTAGAGGAGAAGATTCAATTCTCAGACTTTACGCCCAACCCTCTTTATGAGCAGGTTTGTAAAGGCATCGGTCAGCTGAAAGCCTCAGGTTGTGACACGATTTTGGCTGTGGGCGGAGGTAGTGCCATCGATGTAGCCAAGTGCATCAAATTGGCTGTCTTGGCCAAAGAAGGCAATAGCGCCATTATTCCCCCGGTTGTAAACAACAGGGTAGCATGTGATGGTAAAAAACTGCCCTTGATAGCTATTCCAACCACAGCAGGTACAGGTAGCGAGTCAACCCATAATGCCGTGATGTATTACGAAGGTGCCAAACAGACGGTAACGAATGATGGCATATTACCTGACTATGCGATTTTGGAACCTTCTGTATTGAAAACGCTTCCCCTCTATCAGAAAAAGTGTACGATGATGGATGCCCTCTGTCAGGGTATAGAGTCCTGGTGGAGTGTTAATTCTACAGAGGAGAGTTTTGATTATAGTCGGAAATGTATAGAACTCATCATGGCCAACTGGCGCAAGTACATTTTTGAAAATGATGATGAGGCTGCCGCCCATATCATGCTGGCCGCCAATTATGGTGGACGTGCTATTAATATCACAGCCACCACGGCAGCGCATGCTATGAGTTATAAGATTACTTCTTTGTATAAGTTCCCTCATGGTCATGCTGTGGCAGTTTGTCTTCCTGTTATCTGGGCTTACATGCTTAAGCATACGGATAGATGTGTTGATCGTAGGGGACGGGCATATCTTGCTGAGATTTTTGATTGTATCTCAAAGGCGATGGGATGTATTTCTCCAGAACATGCTATAGAGAAATACAATAAGATGATGGAGGCGATGGATTTATCTAACCCTGTATCAGGTGGAAATATTGAAGAAGAGTTGAGATTGCTATCTACTTCGGTAAATCCTGTAAGACTTAAGAACAATCCCGTGGCAATAGACGAAACGATAGCCTTTTCGATTTATTCGATGATTCTTACCAAAGCATAAAGAATAAAGGTGTAGTCCTGTGGGTATGGCAGAAGAATCATTAAAGAAAAAGACCGTAAAAGGGGTAGCATGGAGCGGTATTGATAACGTGACACAATTTGGCGTGTCGTTTGTTGTCGGTATCATTTTAGCACGACTTCTAACACCTGATGATTATGGATTATTAGGTCTGATTACCATTCTTACATCTATATGTGCTACTTTTATATATAGTGGATTCCCTTCCGCTTTAATTAGGAAGAAAGATGTAACAGAGGAAGATTATAATACAGTGTTTATCGCAAACTTGGTAACGAGTTTGGTGCTGTATTTTATCATTTTTCTATTATCTCCTTTAATAGCCGATTTTTTTAATAGACAAGAACTTGTACTCCTCACACGTGTAACCTCGTTAGGTTTGATTGTCGGTGCTTTTTCGTTAGTTCAACAGACTCGTTTAACGAAGAGGATCGACTTTAAGACGCAGACAAAAATAACGATTATATCCTCAATTGTCAGTGGAATAGTAGGTATTGCAATGGCCTATTGTGGGTTTGGCGTCTGGTCATTGGTTGCTCAAAGCCTTCTGATTCAGATCATTCGGACATGTTTGTTATGGATGTACAACAAATGGATACCTAAATTGCTATTTTCATACAGCAGCTTTCATGAATTATTTGGCTTTGGATGGAAAATGATGGTTAGTGCGCTATTAACTACCATATGGCAACAACTCACTCAAGTGGTAGTGGGTAAATATTATAGCCCTGCATCATTAGGCCAATATACTAGAGCCAAACAGTTTTCAGATTTGTTATCTAATAATCTGACAAATGTTGTCGAGCGTGTCACATTTCCTGTTTTAAGTAGTATACAGGATGAAAGGGAAAGGATGTTGGTTGCCTATAGGAGAATAATGAAATTGACCATGTTTATCAGTTCGGTATCGATGCTGTTTATGGGCGCCATTTCAGAACCATTGTTATATTGCCTCATAGGACCCAAATGGCACGATGCTGCTGTCTATCTGCCTTTAATATGTATATGTGCATCAACATTTCCTCTTCATTCCCTCAATTTGAATTTATTGGAGATAGAAGGTCGTAGTGATTTGTTTTTAGGATTAGATATTGTTAAAAAGATCATAGCCATCTGTCCACTTTTCATTGGTGCCATATATGGTATTATTCCGATGCTATATGCCAACATTGTAACTACAGTCATCAATATTTTCCTAAATTCCTTTTTTTCGGGACGTTTTATTGGGTATAGTACATGGATGCAGATTAGAGATGTCATTCCTTCATATATGATATCTCTCGTCATCGTATGTCCTGTCTTTTTTATGAAATACTTGCCTTTGTCTTTTTGGTTGGTTCTTCCTCTCCAAGTTGTTATAGGAGTATTGATTTTCTTTTTTGTGTGTGAGACCACGAAAATCGAAGAATATAAAGAATTTAAAAGTCTTGTGCAGCCATTATGGTTAAAAATAAGGGCTGTTTGTTAATTATTTAATCATGATATGGTATACTATCCAGTCTTAATCACGACACTCAATAGATATAGTCATTTCAAGGAATGCGTAGAATCGTTATCAAGAAACACTTATGCAGACCAGACAGAATTGGTTATCGGTTTAGATTATCCTCCCAGTGACAAATATTTGGATGGTTATTCGAAGATTAAGGATTATATTCCTCAAATTAAAGGCTTTAAGAAGGTAACCGTTTTTGAAAGAACTGAGAATTATGGTCCTAAGAAGAACTTTAACACCTTAAAGGATTACGCCTTTGAGCATTATGATGCAATAATTGGCACAGAAGATGACAATGTCTTTTCTCCCTGTTTTCTGGATTTTATGAATAAAGGACTAAATCACTACAGGGATGATAAAAGGGTAACGACTGTTTCTGGGTATGTTGAGCCTCAATACTATGGGCTTGTTAAAAATAAAGTGATGTTAAAGTATGATTGTAGTCCTTGGGGAATGGGCATGTGGCAACATAAGGTGTTTGATTATTCTCCAAGCTATTATCATGGCGTATTATCTTCATGGGCTAAGTCGTGGAAAGTCTTTCGTAAGAGTCCTGGGCTGTTTGCACAGTTATTAGGAATGGTTGAGTTGAACATTGTTAATGGTGATGCTGCTCGGTCTGTCATAAGTATTATCGACGACACATTTCAGTTCAGTCCTTCCGTTTCATTAGTCAGAAATATGGGATATGATGATACCGGTGTCACTTGTGGGTCGGTGGATCTTTATGATAGAACACATCAGGTAATCTCTGAAAATAGGGTATATGATGTTGACTTTGAAAAGGTTTCTGATTTTTCGGAGAAAGGCATGAGGAAAGCCCTTTTCCTTTATGAATTGCCTACGCCATATGGCTATTATTATACCCTAAAATTCATATTAAAGACAATCGTGAATTATTTAAAGTTCCGTGTAACTGAGTTCCACGAGAAATAATAATCATATAATAGTATGGATATATTACGTACAATAGAACTCCCAAAGATTCTTGATGCTCGAGGAAACCTTTCCTATGTGGAGCAACTTAATCACATACCTTTTGAAATCAAAAGGACCTATTGGATATATGATGTGCCGGGAGGAGAGCAGCGTTGGGGTAGGGCTTTTAAGGAATGTCAGGAGTTTATTATATCGCTTTCTGGAAGTTTTGATGTGATATTGGACGATGGAATAGAAAAAAGGACTTTCACATTGAATAGGTCGTACTATGGCCTTTACATTCCAAGTGGTATGTGGAGGGTGCTTGATAATTTTTCTACTAATTCCGTTGCTTTAATCATGGCCTCTACCTGCTATGATGAGGCGGATTATATTCGTAACTATGATGAATTCCTGAAATATAAGAAGAATGGTGAAATATAATGTATACGATTGTTCTATGATAGAACTCGACAGACATCATAGTGACAGGATGGGTAATCTTTCCGTGGTCCAAAATGGTGAAACGGTTCCGTTTGATGTTAAACGAGTCTATTATCTGTACGACGTTCCTGGAGGCGAGTCTCGAGGGGCTCATGCTCATCGTGAACTAAGTCAATTGATCATAGCTGTAAGTGGGTCATTTAGAGTCACACTTGATGATGGGATTGTGAAACGTAGTTTTATTCTAAATAGACCTTACCTGGGATTGTATGTGAAACCGGGTATATGGCGAGATTTAGATGATTTCTCCTCTGGTGCAGTATGTATGGTATTAGCATCGGAGGTCTATCAAGAAGCCGATTATATACGAGATTATGATGATTTTTTGAAGTATAGGGATATACATAAGGATGAATAAATATTTTGTGTTATTAGGTGAAAACCCGCTTCTATGGGGGCAGGTTTGTCATCTTCGCGAGTTAGGTTATAAGGTAATTCTTGTAGCTTGGAATGAAAAGCCTCGTATAGAGGGCGATTTGTATATCCAAAAGGATATTAAGGATTCTGAGGGTATCATTGCAGCGCTTGAAGCACGTGGATTGAAAGGACAAGTTTATGGCGCCTTGTCAAGCATTGATTTGGCAGCGCCTACAGTCAATGCCATTAATGGTTGGTGTGGCAATAAAACTATGCCCGAGAAGTTTAATCAAGTCCTTTCTAAGAATGAGATGCGTGACGCTTGGATGGCTGCAGGAGTTTTCAATAGAATCTCTAAGATGGACGATGAAATCAGTTTTGAGGAGATATATGACTTGTCTCAGAAGATGAAGCTGATTTGCAAGCCAGATGTGGCAGCCAGTTCTCGTGGTATTACTATTCTGGAGAAGGGACAGACACGAGAGGCTCTTCATGAAGCGCTTGATAAGGCTAAGGAAACATCCTTTAATGGGAAGTGCTTGATTGAAGAGTTTGTGGAGGGTGAAGAATTCACGGTTGATATGTTGGGTGATGCATACGGCAATGTGAACTGTTATGGCAGCTCTATCCAGCATCATTCACTTTATGCACTCAAGAATCATGTGACCGTGATCCACCATTGGAATTCTCGTAAATATGACGATGAGACTTGGGTACGTATTGCCAATTTCGGCATTGAATGCTACAAGGCACTTGGCCTCCATAGTATGTTCGGCCATTTGGAGATTATTATGAAAGAGGATGGTAGTTTTACGCCAGTAGAGATGGGAGCCCGCAGCAGCGGTTTTATATGTAGTCATACTGTTTGGAAGGCTTCTGGTCATGACTATCTCGGAGATTATGTGCGTATGCTGCATGGCGAGAAAATAGAGCCCGGCAATTATATGAATGGTGAGAATGCATCCATGTGGTTTGGCTATGACATCCCATCAAATTCATATAGTGTAGAGGCAGCAAACATTACAGAGTTCTTGGATCCTCGTATCACCGTGCTTTACGAGAATCATGATGGTCTGAAAGTGCATGAGCATTATGGAGATTATATCAATGACGGTGATCGTGATAAGTTTGGCTATGCCATTCTCTGTGGTCCTCGTGATATTATGACCTATGAGAGCGTTCAGGCATCCAACGAGCAGTTTTTGGATAAATTCTTAGGCAGAAAGTAATCACAATATGAAAATTCCTATTTTGTCATTAAAGGATGTTACTGCTCTGCATGGCGCAGAGATCAATGAGGCTGTCAGCAGGGTTGTGAATGGAGGTTGGTATCTCCAGGGAAAAGAGAACGAGCAGTTTGAGCAGCACTATGCCGACTTCATCGGTACGAAGTGTTGTGTAGGCTGCGCTAGTGGTCTCGACGCTTTGATATGGATTTTCAGAGCCTATATCGAGATGGGTGTGATGCAACCCGGTGATGAGGTGATAGTACCAGCGAATACCTTTATAGCAACGATCCTGGCTATCACAGAGAATGGACTCAAACCGGTTCTTGTGGAACCAAAACCAAATACATTGGAACTGGATGATGACAGAATCGAAGAGGTGATTACGCCTCGAACAAAGTCTATCGCACTGGTTCATCTCTATGGACGTAATGCCTATACAGAGAAAATCGGTGAGATTTGTAAGAAGTGCCATCTGAAGCTGGTTGAAGATAATGCCCAGGCTCATGGCTGTAAACATATTGATGGCCGAATGACAGGTTCTATTGGCGATGCTGCAGGTCATTCTTTCTATCCGGGAAAGAATCTGGGCGCTTTAGGTGATGGTGGCGCAGTAACAACTAATGATGAAGCATTGGCTAAGACTATCCGTGCTTTGGCTAATTATGGCTCGCAAAAGAAATATGTCTTCAAATATACAGGCCGAAACAGTCGACTGGATGAGATTCAGGCTGCGGTGCTGGATGTGAAGTTGAAGTATCTGGTAGAAGATAACCAGCATCGTAAGGAGGTGGCTCATTATTATTATGAGCACATTAATCATCCATTGATAACGTTGCCTGATTTGTTGCCAGATGAGCAGAATGCTTATCATCTTTTCCCCATTTTTGTAGGTGAAGGCAAGCGTGATGCCCTGCATGATTATCTGGAGCAGCATGGAGTAGGCACAGTCTGTCATTATCCTATTGCCCCTCATAATCAGGAATGCTATTCAAAGGCAGAATGGAATATCCCCCAGTTGAGTCTTCCTATTACAGAGAGATTGGCTGATGAAGAATTGAGTCTGCCAATAGGACCATCAATTACAACAGAAGAAATCAAGGTGGTTTGTGACTTAGTAAATACGTTTTGTTAAGATGCGTTCGATCACAATTATTATAGTTTCATATAATCAGGAAGACGTTATATCCAGATGTCTGGACTCCATTTTGGTTCAGAAGGATTTTGGTCTTAAGCATATCGTGGTCAGTGATGACTGTTCTCAAGATCGGACGTGGGAGATCCTGAATTCATACGCAGATAAATACCCTGATATGATGGTCATTCATCGTAATGAAGTCAATCTGGGTATTTATCCTAACTGCGATAAGGCTCTCTCGTTAAGAGGAGAAGCTGATTTGTACTGTCTGTTGGCTGGTGATGATGCGCTTTGTGAAGGCTGGTTTGAGCAAATTCAACGTTTTATAGAAGATCAGCATGTTGATTTTGATCTGCCAATAGGAATATATAGTGATTGGAAATCGATCGACAGCAGAGGTAATGGTGCTATCCGTTCCCAGTCCATCATCCGTAAGGGTTATAGTCCGTTTGGATTGTTTATAAGAGGATATGTATGTGATCGCTCTTTTTTAATGAATGATGCGCTTCTGAAGAAACAGGTGCCATTGATACTTGGGAAAGGACTTAATTTGACGGAATGGGCCTGGGAATCTTTGAAACATAAATATATTGAGAAGGCCTATTATTTGCCTTATGTAGGCTCCCTTTATTATTTAGGAATAGGAGTTTCCCAACAATTAACTCTTAGTGATTCAGACTATCATACTCGTCAGGAAATCATCAAATGGCAATATTTCATTGAGAACTATCTCGATGAAAAAGAGGATATTAACTATGCCTACTTTGGCATTAAGCGAGCTCAGTATTATAAGAAGCCAACAGTCCGCAAGTATATAGAAATGGTATATTATTTTTATAAGGGGAAACTGAAAGGCGAAGCTATCTCCAAACGTGATGTGCATCAATTTCTATCATTAGCTAAATATGGTCTTCAAAAGATAACCATTAAAAGACTATTTCATTATATACAAGCGAGAGTAAGCGCCTTTTTTAAGGGCATCAAGTTATATTTTATAAAAAAGAAACTTGCAGACATAGGAGAGGACTCTTACATTGATACTCCTGTGTATTTCTATGGGAATCCTCAGCACATACATATAGGAAGTCATTCCGTTATTTATGGTCATTTTAAATTTGTAAGCATGAGAGGACATTTTTATGTTGGTAATCATACGATGTCTGCTCAGGGCTTGACTGTTGTCACGGATAATCATGTGAGGAATGTAGGCGTTTTAATCAAAGATGTGTCAGATGTAGATCACTATACCAAATATAAAGATGTCATCGTTGAGGATGACGTCTGGCTGGGGAGCAATGTTACCTTGTTGCCAGGGGTTACAATTGGACGAGGAGCTTTTGTTGGGGCAGGGGCTGTAATCAGAAAAAGCGTCCCCCCTTATTCTGTCGTGGTTGGTAATCCTCAGTCGATCATTGGGTTTAATATGTCCCCATCAGAGATTATTGAACATGAGATGAAGTTGTATCCCGAAGAGAAAAGATTGTCAAGAGCGTATTTGGAAGAGGTGTATTCAAACAATCCCCAACGTATTATTTGTAGAAGAAAAGATATTTGACATCATAGGCTATGAAGACTATTCTTAAAAAGATAGTGAGGTTCCCTCTTGAATATAAGCAAAAGCAGATAAAATCTGTTTATCTGAAGATGGGGAATTCTATTGATACCGGGATTCATATAAGGCTTGATGTGCCTCGCCCCCATAACCCTGTGGTTTCAATAGGGGATGGTTCCATTGTTGGGGCGAATTTTATCTTCGAATCAGATCAGGGAGAGGTTGTTATTGGGAACAATTCCTTCTTGGGTGGTTGTAATCTCATCAGCCGGTCGAAAATCACGATTGGAGATTTCGTCCAGATTGCTTGGGGCACCTACTTATATGATCACAATGCTCATGCCATAGATTTGCGGTTAAGACGTGAGGATATCTTGAGAGAATATCGGAGTTTGTCTTCAGGTGAGAATGATACAGCCAATAAGAATTGGGATGTTGTGAAGGTAAAGCCCATCGTGATAGAGGACGATGTGTGGATAGGAATGAATTGTATGATATTGAAAGGGGTAACTATTGGAAGGGGCTCTGTGATAGGAGCTGGTTCAGTAGTTAGAAAGACAGTCCCCCCGTTTTGTGTCGTTTGCGGTAACCCGGCCAAAGTTGTTAGGTTTATTTATTCACCTGATGAGATAGAAGATGTACAAAAGGGTTGTGATGCAAAACCAGGAACGTTTGTGACAAAGGAGAACTATATAAAACTGATAGATGAATATTTAAATACGATTGTATGAAAACTGCTTTTATAACAGGTGTTACGGGCCAAGACGGTTCTTATCTGGCTGAATTTCTTTTGGAGAAAGGGTACGAGGTCCATGGTATGATTCGTCGATCCTCTACCGATTATAGGGAAAGGATTGCCCATCTTGAAGGTACCCCCAATTTCCATTTGCATTATGGTCATATGGGCGACTCCATGAGTCTGATTCAGATTATCAGCAAGGTCCGTCCAGATGAAATATATAATTTGGCAGCTCAGAGCCATGTACAGGTAAGTTTCGATTCACCAGAGTTTACGGCAGATGTAGATGCCACAGGTGTGCTTCGAATTCTTGAAGCGGTTCGTCAGTGTGGATTGGCTGAAACATGTAGAATCTATCAGGCCAGTACGTCTGAGTTGTATGGTAAGGTCGAGGAAGTCCCTCAGAATGAGAATACGCCATTCCATCCATATAGCCCATATGCTATTGCCAAGCAATATGGCTTTTGGATAGTCAAGGAATATCGTGAAGCCTATCACATGTATTGCTGTTCAGGAATCCTGTTTAATCATGAGTCGGAACGTCGTGGTGAGACTTTTGTTACAAGAAAGATAACCCTGGCTGCCGCTCGTATAGCCCAAGGCAAACAGGAGAAACTTCTGTTGGGTAATCTTGATTCTCTTCGTGATTGGGGTTATGCCAAGGATTATGTGGAGTGTATGTGGCTCATTTTGCAGCAGGAAGAACCTGAGGACTTTGTGATTGCAACAGGTGTGCAGCACTCCGTTCGAGAATTTACTCAGTTAGCATTCCAATATGCCGGTATAGATATTGAATTCCGTGGTGAAGGGTTGGAAGAAAAGGGCTATAGCAAGGCCACGGGCAGATGCTTGATAGAAGTGTCTCCGGATTTCTATCGTCCGACAGATGTTGTGAACTTATGGGGAGATCCTACCAAGGCCAAAGAGAAACTAGGATGGAATCCTAGCCAAACCCCATTTGAGCAATTGGTTAAACTGATGGTAGACCACGATATGGCAAAGGTCGCCGTAGAGCGTGAGAGTGAGAGAGTTAAAATGAATCTTTCTGCTTACTTGGAGAAAGGGATTGTAAAATAATAACTACTAAATATATTTACTATGGATAATGTAATTAAAATAGAATGTAATGGCGTCGAATTAGGAGCCATTGTACGCTCCACCTATCACAATAGTGGCATAGGTTTCTTCTCTAATGATAATGATGGTCTTCAGTTGGGTTATATGAACCGACCAGACAACCATGTCATAGCTCCTCATACGCATAATAAGATCAAGCGAGAGGTGTTTTTTACCGAGGAGATATTGTTTATCCGCTCTGGAATGGTTCGTGTTGATTTCTACGATGACAACCAGCAATATGTTGAAAGCCATATCGTTCGTAGCGGTGATATTGTTATTCTTAAGGCCGGTGGTCATGGATTCAAGGTTATTGAGCGTGCCGATATTTTTGAGGTGAAGCAGGGCCCATATCTTGGTGCACAAGATAAGGTGCGATTTGAGCCTATTGCAGATGAAAAGGCCATTATTAAAGATTAATATATATGGGAAAGTTTATTCCAGTATGTGAGCCATATCTGAATGGCAATGAGTTGAAATATGTCACAGATGCCGTCTCCACAGGATGGATTTCTTCTTCGGGTACTTATGTGACGCAGTTTGAAAAGACATTTGCAGCGTATTGTGACAGTCAATATGGCGTAGCTGTTTGTAATGGCACCATTGCTTTACATTTGGCATTAGTATCCTTAGGCATTGGAGAAGGTGATGAGGTGATTATACCAACCTTTACCATGATCGCATCAGCTTTCGCCGTATGTTATACGGGTGCAAAGCCTGTCTTTGTGGATGCCGATAAGGATACTTTCAATATCGACGTTAAGAAGATAGAGGAGAAGATAACATCTAAGACCAAAGCCATTATGCCTGTGCACATTTTTGGAAAAATGTGTGCTATGGATGCCATAGTAGCTTTAGCCAAGAAGTATCATCTTTATATTGTTGAGGATGCTGCTGAGGCTCATGGTGCAGAATATAAAGGCCGGAAGGCTGGCTCTTTCTCTGATATCGCTGCATTTAGTTTTTTTGCCAATAAGAATATTACTACCGGCGAAGGTGGTATGGTAGTCACTAACGATGAGAAAATCTATCAGCGTGCCAAGTACTTCAAGAACGTCTGTTTCCCCATTACGGGTGGCCGTAATTATACGCATGACGACATAGGCTATAATTATAGAATGAGCAATGTCGTTGCAGCCATTGGTTTGGCACAGGTAGAGAAAGCAGATGACTATCGTGAGATGCGTATTCGCAATCATCGGCTGTATCGTGAACAATTGCTGGAGATCCCTGGTGTAACCATGCAGTCTTTGCCGGAAGAGGGATGTGTTGATGTCTGTTGGATGAATACGATTGTTCTGGATCCCGAACAGTTCCATCATACAAAAGATGAAACTATTACCTATCTTAAAGAACACGGAATAGATACGCGATTACTGTTTAATGGTATGCACCATCAAAAGTCGATGAAAGACTTTGGCTGTGATTGTGGTGGGAAATATCCTGTTTCAGATTGGCTGACCCAGAATGGGTTCTATCTGCCATCTGCATCCAGTCTGCCTCAAGAAGATATTGACTTTATTTGTCGTACTCTCAAAGATTACCAGAAGCAATGAAGATAGGCGTTTGGCTTGGTTCTGACATTGTAGATACAGAAGGTGGGGCTGCTTCCTACCAGAATAGGCTTATCAGATTGATTGATAACTATACCTTTTCAGAGGGTGTGGAAGTCTGTTTTTTGTCTTTCTTCCCTCAGAGAAACTTATCAAAGGAGGTTATTAGAATATCCCAAATCCCCTATTTTATCTATCGCCTCATAGCTCGTGGCTCCTTTTTATTTAGGGCAATCAATAAGATAGATAGATCTATCATGTCTGTTAGAGGCTTAAAAAATGTGTTGGCTCACACAGATGTAAAGGTCGTATATTACATATCCCAAACCTTCTGTCAGGATGTTAATTTCCCATTTATTGCAACCAATTGGGATATTGGATATAAAAGTACCCAAGCATTTCCTGAAATCATCAACAAATATTATGAAGGCCGAGATTATTTCTACATGAGTGTTTTGCCTCGTTCCCTGAAAATCGTATGTGAGTCAGAAACAGGGAAAAAGGAATTGCTGAAATATATCAATGTTGGTGAACATAAAATAGGGGTTATGCCAATGTTTGCGGGTATGGTTAGTTCCATCCAACCAACACAGGAACAAATGAGAGCTGCCTTGGAGGGATTAGGTCTTTTCCATTACAGGTATTTTTACTATCCAGCTCAATTCTGGGCTCATAAAAACCATGTTGGTCTTTTACAGGCTTTCGAAAAGTTTAAGGAGAATGATAGCGAAGGCTATAAGTTGGTGTTGAGTGGTTCCGACAAAGGCAACCTGTCATATATCAGGGAAAAGGTCCGAGAGTTGGGAATAGATCAAGACGTTCTCTTTTTGGGCTTTATCTCGACAGAGATGGTGAGTACGTTATATCTAAACGCTACATGCCTTGTTATGGCATCACATTTCGGCCCCACGAATATGCCACCGATAGAGGCGATGGAATTGGGCTGTCCTGTGGCCTGTTCTGATTTGGGCGGTCATCGTGAGATTTTGGGTGACAGTGCCGTATATTTTAATTCATATGATTCAGAATCGATGTATAAAGCACTAAATGAGATCGTCAGCAATCGTCAAGTATATGTGGAGAAGATTCGTCTCCAGAGAGAAAAGACAAAGTTTAATGCAGCATTTGCAATGTCTTCGCTGAATGAGATATTGAAGGAGGTTGTCGGTATTAGGCAGAATTGGGCATAGAAATACTTGATAGTTGAGTATGGATAATTATAAAGATAAATGGAACCATATTATTAGTTTGATATGGCTTTATTTTATGTTGTTTCCAACAGGTACGTTGTTTAATATAAGCATACCTGTACTCCTCCTTTTGTTATTTGATAGACAGAACAGGAATAACCAGATTCTTGTGCCACTTTTTATTTTGCTGATTCCTACATTGGCCCTGAATTTTATGCAACCTTACATGGATTTTAAATCTGTCGTACGATTGTTTTCTTTCGCCCTCATCTTTCTGACATTTGCTTCTTATAAGGGAGATAGAATACTATTCCCTTATGTCTTGTTTGCTGTCTGCTTTATATTGCTGTCGCAGATCAGTATTATCTTCAGTTTACCTTACCTCGCCAGTTTTTTTGATAGCACCTATCATATATCGGAATTGGCATTGCAGAACCATAGCGTGGATATGTCGAACGTAGAAGTCGCTGAAATTGCGGTTAAAACCCGCTTGGGAGGCATGTTCATTAATCCCAATAACTGTGCTTCCTATTTATCGGTTGCTTATGCAGTAGGCTTATGCGAAGCTGAACGGGACACTCTGAAACAAAAAATTCTTTTTTATCTTTTTATTGCCATTACCATCATCTCTACGTTGATTACAGGCAGTAGAACTGGTTTCATTGTCATAGCGGCTATCACCTTGTATTATCTTTATTCCAAAGGATATAGTTTGAGAAGGTATATCATTCTTGGTATCCCATTGGCCTTGTTGTTGCTGTACGAAGACCTGAGTGAATTGAGCGATGTACGAGCTTTTAATGTGAGTGAAGGCATGGAAGGCAGTGTCAGCGCTAAAATGAGCATTTTTGTTAATTACCTGTCTAAGTGCTCCAATCCCATATGGTGGTTGTTTGGTGCTGGTGATATTATGGTAACTGTAGATGTTTACAAATTAGGCATGGAAGGTACAGACATGGATTTTGGTAATATCTTTATTGTGTTTGGATTCTTTTTTTATGTGCTCTATGTCTCGATTTGTATCAGGATATTCAGACTTTTGGAACCTCAATACCGTGTCATCATGTTCGTTTTGTTATGGTCTTTCTCCAATTCGATTCTGATCAGTTATCGCATGTGTCCCATTTTCTTCTTGGCACTGGGGTTGTTATATAAACGCTCATGTTGTGCACCAGAGGATGAAAAAGAACTATGTACCTGTTGAATGGCAGAAAAAGAGACCACATATTTAGGCTATTATGACACCCCTCAAAGTCAGGTAGCCCATTTTGTACCCCCGGCAGGAAGCTTAAAGATGAGCTATGTTGCTGAGGCGATGGCTTCCTCAGGCCGTTCTATCTGTATATGGTCGGCAGCCAGACCAATCAGTGATCATTCCCGATTCTTCAAATCAGAATCCGTACGTGTTTCCCATCAAATCAGTGCCTATTTCTTTCCTTTCTTCTATGTGGGTAACAGGTTGCTACGCAAGTTCTGCTCCATGGTACAGATGGCGTGTTTACTATTCCTCATTCTTAGAAAGATTGGAAAGGGCGACGTTTTGGTTGTATATCACTCCTTAGCCTATGCCAGCATTGTTTATCTGACCAAGGCTATCAAGAAGTATCATTTGATTCTTGAGGTGGAAGAGATCTACGATGATGTAAAATCTGTCCATCCTATTAATGTATGGCTTGAGAAAAAACTGTTCTCTTCTGCCGATGCCTATATTTTCCCTTCGGAGTTAATTGATAAGAAAGTCAATGTGCACCGGAAACCATCCATCATTATTTACGGCAATTATCATATTCACCCCACACAAAACGAAAAATGGTCCGATGGAAAGGTGCATGTGATCTATTCTGGGACTTTTAATCAAAGAAAGGGCGGTGTTGATTCAGCCATTAGAGCGGGCGAGTTTTTGGACGCCAACTACCATATTCATATCACGGGGTGGGGGACAGAGGCGGAAATCGAAGGAGTCAAGGAAACCGTGAAGAGGGTATCAGAGAAAACAACTTGTATGATTACCTATGACGGTTATCAAGATGATCAAAGCTTTATCCCATATCTGCAACAGTTTAATATTGGGCTTAGTACGCAGAATCCCGACGACAAGCTCAGTTCTTCATGCTTCCCGTCTAAGATATTACTCTATATGTGTAATGGCTTAACCGTGTTGTCTAGTAAGGCGCCAGCTGTTCTTAACAGTCAGATAGCTTCTGATGTGTTTTTCTATGAAAGGCAGACACCCATAGATATCGCAACAGGCATTAAGCGTATTCCTATTGATGTGGACAGTCGGAAGGTTATTGAAAAACTGGATGTGAATTGCAAACATCAGATGAAGCGGTTCTTACAGTCCTTATGAGTATCAGGAATATCATCTATTACCACCAGTCTCTGCCGTTATACAGGTTTAGGTTTAATCCCTTTAAGTCTGGCGGGAAGTCGCTTTTTTTCTATTCTTATATCTACCCGCTGTATGTAAGATTATTGATGAACAGCCAAACGTATGTGGCTGTTCAGACAGAAACCGTTAAGGATAAATTTTCCAAACGATATCATTTCCCATTGGACAGGATCGGTGTCTATTTCCCCAAAGTGGATAGGATTGACGCAGACAATGTCGGGAAATACGATTTTGAGTCAGATACCTTTAACTTCATCTATCCATCGATAGGTGCTGTATATAAAGGGCATCTGACCATTGTCTATGCCTTGGAAAGGATATGTACCGAAAATCAAGACATCGCCCGAAGGATACAAATCCATTTCACCATACCCGAGAACGACAATCTGGATTTATACAAGTATATTTGTCAGCACGGACTAAAGGATAATTTTGTGTTTCATGGCAGTTTACCCCGCGAGCAGGTGCTGTCCATGATGAAGGCCAGTCACGGTTTGTTATTCCCCAGTATGATAGAAACGTTGGGCCTTCCACTTTTCGAGGCGGCCTCATTGGGCGTTCCTGTTATTGCTAACGATCTGGGTTATGCCCGTGAGGTGCTTCACGGGTATCAGGGCGTCAGTTTTGTGAAAGCACACGATTATGATGCCTGGGCTGACATGATCAAAGCCCATTGTCGGGATGGCTTGCGTTTTTCCCCACACGTTGCTCCATATGATGGTTCCTGGGAGCGTCTGATTCGTCAGATGACGGATTCATCAGCTAACAAAAGGCCTGTGGTATGTGTGTTGGCCACGGCATCAGCCAAACGAGGTGCTCTGGCCATTTATAATCAGTTGATTCAAGCTTTGGCTGCAACTGATGACGCTGTCAAGGCTGAGTGGCATGTTTTCCTGGATGTCGATATGCCTATGCCAGAGATGCCTCATGTGTATTATCATGTGTATCATACAAAAGGTTTTGGTCGTGTGTGGTTCGATTTGGCAGGTTTTAAGAGAGCCGTCAAACGGCTTGGTATAATACCTGATACCCTTTTCTCACTCCAAAATACAGGTGCCCGCTGTTGATTTTTGAGTTATTTTGATATGACAAAGACAGAACTATTTGAGAAAGATAACGACCTGCACCGGATGCAGGCATGCCAGTTAGAGATGCTTAAGGAATTAAAAAGGGTATGTGATGCCCATCAGATTCCTTTTTATCTGGCTTTTGGTACTTGTCTGGGAGCGATACGTCATCATGGCTTTATTCCTTGGGATGACGATATTGATGTGTTTATGCGTGTCAAGGATATTGACAGGCTGGTCCAACTGCAGGATCAGTTCCCTCCGAATCTGTTCATCCAGACACATGAAAAAGAACCGGAATATGGACTTCTGATGCCACGTATCCGTAATTCCTCGACCACCCTGATTGAGGCGGATCATGTTGACCGGGACATCAACCAAGGCGTATATATTGATATCTATCCGCTTTTTTATTGTGAAGAGAACAAGTGGCGCATGAAGATCATGCTCTTAAAGACTTTCTTATGTAGGCTGTTTGTTTATAATGCGCCTCCAGCCAATAAAGGTCGATTGACTACTTTTGTGGCCAAGGTTGTTCTTAAGCTCGTTCCAGATTGGCTGAAGAAGCGGGTGGCTGATGGCCTTTATGAACAATTGATAAATAGATCGAAGTCAAGATTGGTTGCAGATTTTCCTGATATATCAAGGGGAAAGATATATCAGGACGAATGGTTCGGAAAGCCTGTTTATGGGGATTTTGAGGGTGAGCAGATGCCGTTGCCTTCCGATCCGCATGCTTTTCTCGCTTATGAGTATGGTGATTATATGCAATTGCCTCCTGAGGATAAACAACATATTCACCATCATTACTTGTTTGCCGATTTCGATCATTCGTATCTGAATTACAAAGGCATCAAATACTGCGTCAATAAGAAGTCATGAATATACTGTTTCTTACTATAGGTGATTTCGATAACCTGGAGGCTGGCTCTGTACATGTTGATCTTGTGAAGAAGTTTGCTTCCATGGGTCATCATGTTTATGTGGCTTGTAAGAATGAAAGGCCCGCCTGCGACAAAATGACTTTGGAGAGTATTTCTGGGATCAGCCTGTTGCGTATCAGGACTGGTGCCATCAAGAAGAATACCAATTTCTTCCGGAAAGGGCTTTCAACCATCACATTGGAGCGGAAATATATCAAAGCCATTAAGAGTTATTACCAAGATGTGAAATTCGACCTGGTTTTATACCATACTCCTCCCATTACGTTTCAGAAAGTTGTTTCCTATATTAAGAAGAGAGACGGTGCTGTTTCGTATTTGCTGTTGAAGGATATTTTTCCCCAGAATGCTGTTGATTTGGGATTGATGAGCAAAACAGGACTGAGAGGATTCATCTATAGGTATTTTAGGAAGAAGGAAATAGCTCTTTATAAAACCTCCGACTTTATTGGCTGTATGAGTCCGGCCAATGTGGCGTATCTGAAAGCGCACAATCCATATTATCAGGGCTGGCGGGTGGAAGTTGCGCCCAATTCTATCGAATTAAGAAGTAAGAATTTAGCGCTCGAGCCCTGCTCGCTTGCTACTGAAAGGACGCAAGAATTAAGAGACAAAGAATCCATCAGAGGAAAATATGGTCTACCTGCTGATAAGCCTGTTTTTATATATGGCGGCAATTTAGGAAAGCCTCAGGGAATCGATTTTCTCATTAAGTGTTTGGATGAAAACAAGTATCGAAAGGATTGTTTCTTTGTAGTCGTTGGCAGTGGTTCTGAATATCCCAAGTTGGAAACTTGGTTAGAAGAGCAAAAGAAGAAGGATGATCGCAAGACTCTCAGCGTGAAACTCATGCAAGGGCTGCCTAAGAAGGATTACGATCAGTTGGTAGGGGCCTGCGATGTGGGTCTTATTTTCTTGGATCATCGTTTTACCATTCCCAACTATCCCTCACGCCTTCTTTCATATCTCGAGAATAAGATGCCTGTTATCTGTGCCACCGACGTCCATACAGACATTGGTAGCATTGCCGAGGTGAATGGTTATGGCTTTTGGTGTGAGAGTGTGAACCCCATTAACTTTACGGTGCTAGTCGATAGGCTTCTCGTAGAACCGGGGCGAATCAAGACCATGGGTGAGCGAGGTTACGAGTATCTAAAGAAGAATTATCTGGTTGATCATACCTATCAGGCAGTCATGAGGCACTTTAATATATAATTATGCAAGCAATTATCTTAGCAGCAGGTATGGGAAAACGCCTTGGTGAATATACCAAGGACAATACCAAATGTATGCTTCCTGTCAATGGCGTGAGACTTATCGACAGAGTGCTCACTCAATTATCATCTTTACATTTGAATAGAGTTGTTATTGTAGTTGGGTATAAGGGTCAGAATCTGATCAACCATATTGGGAGTAGATATGACGATATACTTCAAATAGAATATATCAACAATCCCATATACGACAAGACGAATAATATCTATTCTTTGGCCTTAGCAAAAGACAAGCTTCAGGAGGATGATACCATCTTGGTAGAATCTGATCTGATTTTCTCGGATAACCTCTTCTCCATGATTTTAAACTCGCCATTTCCTAATGTAGCCCTTGTCGCAAAATATGAGAGTTGGATGGATGGAACGATGGTTAGAGTAGACGATAATCAGAATATTGTTAGTTTTGTTCCCAAACAGGCATTTAAGTATTCTGAAACGGAATCCTATTACAAGACGGTCAATATCTATAAGTTAAGTAAAGCGTTCTCCACTCAAAAGTATGTGCCATTTCTGGAGGCGTATAGTAAGGCCCTGGGTAATAACGAGTATTACGAGCAGGTGTTGCGTGTCATTACCATGATTGACCATGCAGAGATGAAGGCTCTGCCTATTGGTGATGAAAAATGGTATGAGATTGACGATCTTCAGGATCTGGATATTGCAGAGACCATTTTTGCAGATGATGAGCATCTGTTAAGCAAGTATTCTCGCCGATATGGTGGCTACTGGAGATTCCCGAAACTACTGGATTTCTGCTATTTGGTTAATCCCTATTTTCCCCCTCAGAAGATGATTGATGAACTCCAGTCGAGTTTCAGTACATTACTTCGTGAGTATCCTTCCGGCATGTATGTGAACTCATTATTGGCAGGGAAATATTTCAATGTCAGACAGTCATATATTGTCGTCGGCAATGGTGCCGCAGAACTGATTAAAAGTTTGATAGAACAGCAACAGGGTAAGATAGGTGTTATTTATCCTACTTTTGAAGAGTATCCCCATCGTGTTTCTCCTGATCAGATTGTATCTTATATGCCTTCAAATGCCGACTTGAAGTATGGGGTAGAGGATATAGAGCAGTTCTTTGGTGATAAAAAGATTTCGACATTACTTCTGATAAACCCCGATAATCCTTCTGGTAATTATATCAAGGTCACAGATGTCTTGAAGCTTACAGTCTGGGCCAAACAAAAGGGCATTCAGATGATTGTTGACGAGTCGTTCGTCGATTTTACTGACCATTTTAAAGAAAACTCTTTGTTGAAGAATGATATCTTAGAGGCCAACGACAATCTTGTTGTAGTGAAGAGTATCTCAAAGTCTTACGGTGTTCCTGGCTTGCGACTTGGAATACTGGCAAGTTCCAATACCCAGCTGATTGATTTCATTAAGAAAGATGTATCTATCTGGAATATCAATTCTTTTGCAGAATACTATATGCAGATTTTCGGAAAGTATGCCAGTGATTATGATAAGGCCTGTGAGGCGTTTATCAGAGAGCGAAACCGATTCTTTGACAAATTGTCTATGATACCCATCTTGCGGGTCATTCCTTCCCAGGCGAACTATTTCCTGTGTGAGGTAAAAGGCGGTCTTACTGCTCGTGAACTCACATTTATATTATTGAAGAAATATGGTATTTTCATCAAGGATTGTACTACCAAGACCGGACTTCGCGACAAGGAATATGTGAGGATTGCCATTCGCGACAGTCAAGATAATGACATGCTCATAGGAGCATTAAAAGAGATAAAACCAAATAATATATAATGAAAAAACTAATGATTTTGTCTGCCCTCATGATGGGCGCGCTGAGTGTACATGCCCAGGAAACAGAGAAGAAATCTCCGTTTAACGGGTCTGTAGAATTGACCACCAAATACCTATGGCGTGGTCAGGAATACGGAGAAGCTCCTACATTCTTCCCGACTTTGAGTTATTCGACAGGTGGACTGTGTGTTTATGCCACTGGTGCCTATACCTTCGATAATTCGTGGCGTGAAGCCGATCTGGGGGTGAGCTATACCCTTGGTGACTTTACCTTAGGAGTCGTAGACTATTATTATCCCACAAAAGTTGGTGAAAATGACAGCTATTTTAATTTTAAGAGTAAAGAGACGGGGCATGCCTTGGAAGGATGTTTGACGTATGCGCCTTCATCCCTGCCTATATCTGCCATGATCTCTACCTTCTTCTATGGTGCCGATAAGAATGCAGATGGAGACCAGGCTTGGTCTACTTATGCCGAACTGGGTTATCATTACGATTTCTCCGAAACCAGTATTCTTTCTGTTGCTTTGGGTGCAAGTCTGAACAAGAGTCTGTATAACAACTTTGAAACAGGTTTCTCCATTGTTAATGTAGCTGTGAAGTATCAGATGGAACTATATGCTACCAAGAGATTTTCACTCCCTGCCAGCGTACAGTATGTGGTGAACCCTCAGAAAGAAAAAAATTACATCTCTTTTTCACTAGGCCTGAATTTCTAAAGATATGAATGCAATCATTATGGCAGCGGGTATGTCATCCCGCTTTGCTCCTTTGTCTTACGAGAAGCCTAAGGGCTTACTCCAGGTCAAGGGCGAGGTTCTGATAGAGCGTCAGATACGTCAGCTACAGGAGGCCGGTATCACCGATATCACCCTTGTCGTGGGGTATATGAAGGAGATGTTCTTCTATCTGGAGGATCTGTTTGGCGTGAAGATTGTCGTCAACGAGGATTATTTCAAGTATAATAATACCTCTACGCTGATTCGTGTTATCGATCAGTTAGACGAGACGTTTGTCTGTTCCTCCGATAACTATTTCACGGAGAATGTCTTTCTTGAAAAGCCTGTATGTGGTTATTATGCCGCGGTCTATGCCGAGGGTAAGACCGAAGAATATTGTCTGACTGTCGATGAGCATGACTATATCACGGGGGTCACGATAGGTGGACATGATGCCTGGTTCATGAGTGGTCATGTGTATTTCGACCATGATTTCTCCGTAAAGTTCCGTGACTTGCTGAAGGCGGATTATGAGCAGGAAGATACTAAACTCCATCTGTGGGAAGACTTCTATATGAAGCACCTGGATGTCCTGAAGTTGAAGATGAAACGTTACGAGAAGGGGGTTATACAGGAGTTTGACTCCTTGGATGAGCTACGTGAGTTTGACAGCCATTACATCAGCAACACGAACTCCCGGATCTTGCAGAACATCTGTGGCATCCTGGGTTGTGAAGAGAAGGATATCAGCGACATCAAGGCCATCAAACAGGGCCTTACCAACACGTCGTTCTATTTTACGGCTGCCAACAGCAGAATCAGTGGCACCAAGTTTGTCTATCGTCATCCCGGAGTCGGCACCAGCGACTATATCAATCGTGAGAGTGAGTGTTTCTCGATGGATGTGGCTAAGCGTCTCGGTCTTGATGACACGTTTATCTATATGGACAAGAATGAAGGCTGGAAGTTGAGCCGCTATATCGACCATGTGCGTACACTGGATTATCACAATGAGAAGCAGGTGAAAACAGCGCTTGGCATGATGCGTAAGTTGCATGAGGCCAATATCCATTCGGAGTTCCGGTTCGGGACGTGGGAGAAGAGCGTTGAGTTTGTGGAGAAGATCCGACAACGGGGGCGTGCTGATTTTGCCGACTTCCAGAATCTGTTTGATATGATGGAGACGCTGTATAAGCTGACGAAGAGCGATGGGATAGGGGAGCGTCTTTGCCATTGTGACTGTTACGATCCCAACTTCCTCATCGGTGAAGACGACAAGATGTACCTGATTGACTGGGAGTATTCCGGAAATGATGACCCGGCCACGGACCTTGGAACATTTATCTGCTGCTCAGACTATACAGAGGAGGAGGCGGTTCGGATCTTCAGGATATATGCTGGTCATGACTTGTCGGATATCGAACTCCGCCACTATTATGCCTACGTCGCCTTGGCCGCCTATTATTGGTATGTATGGGCCATCTTCCAGACCTCAGTAGGCAACAATGTGGGCGAGTATCTTTACCTGTGGTATCGCATGGCCAAGAACTATTGCAAGAAGGCGATGCCCATGTATCTCATCAAAGACTAAATAAAACATCACAATATGGAACTTTTCGGTCAAATCGTAGTTTATATTATCATGGCATGCGCCATCATAGGCTGCCTTGCCTCAGTGTTTAAAGAAGAAAGCCCGTTGGGTAAGGAATTCCTGGCAGGTATAGATTCCATCGGAGCCATCTTCCTGCCTGTGGCTGGTATCATGGCATCCGCTCCTTATCTGACATGGTTTGTGAGCCATATCTTTGGTCCTCTCTATGGACTTGTAGGCGCTGACCAGGCCATGGCAGCCACCACATTTATTGCAGTGGATATGGGTGGCTATCAGTTGGCCGAAGCCTTGGCTCAGACCAAAGAGAGTTGGATCATGGCGATGATGACTGGTTTCATGGCTGGAGCCACTATCGTCTTCTCTATCCCTGTGGCCCTGAAGATGTTGCGTAAGGAAGACCGTCGTTATCTGGCCATGGGTGAGATGGTGGGTTTCATCACCATTCCTATTGGTGTGCTCGTTTCTTCTGTCATCATCGCCCTGACCAACCCGGCCATTCGAGAGGTCATTGCCACGAATGGGGATGCGACCTATGAACTGGCTCTCGGCTTCTGGCTGATTTTCCGCAACCTGATACCGCTGATCATCATCTGTGGTGCCATTGCCATTGGCCTTTATGTCATTCCTGAGAAGATGATCAAGGGCTTTAATGTGTTTGGTAAGGTGATGGATTCTACCCTCCGGATTGTCTTTGTCCTCTGCGTTGTTGAGTACTTTACCAGTGTCTTTAGTACCCTCTTCGGCAGTTGGGGCTTTGAGCCTATCATTGCGGACGAAGTGGATCTCAACCGGGCATTGGAGATCTCAGGCTATATCGGCATCATGCTTTGTGGTGCCTTCCCGATGGTTTATCTCATCAAGACCTATCTGGCCAGACCCTTGGATGCGATAGGTCGCAGAGTGGGTCTTTCTGCAGATGCCACAGCAGGCATCCTGGCTGCTACAGCCAATGTGCTGGCCCTCTTCGGTATGGTGAAGGATCTGAAGCCCAACGACAAGGTGAAGTGTATTGCTTATTCTGTCTGTTGTGCCTTCTTGATTGGTGACCACCTCGCCTTCGCAGCCAATTTCCAGCCCACGCTCATCCTGCC
>Ga0247609_10001041_pt1 | contig 34847 bp, 56 predicted proteins | sample 172DNAGHGlowgp2_FD_193487 | JGI IMG/M metagenome (GOLD analysis project Ga0247609, IMG submission 193487) | Sheep rumen microbial communities from Palmerston North, Manawatu-Wanganui, New Zealand - 1728 DNA GHGlow gp2 | ecosystem: Host-associated > Mammals > Digestive system > Stomach > Rumen ... | reverse complement strand
CATAAGGTCTTGCAATGCTACGGTGAACACGATACCACGCCGGAAGAAAATGTTTTGCAATTTGTAAACAATGTTTGGTTGCCATACGCCAATCGAAAATTAAAAAAGGTATGCGCTTAAAACGGGGGAAAAGAAAAAATGGAATTATCAAAACAAGCATTAGCGGTCAAGGTTCAATTACAAGAGTTTAACCAACGCCGCCGAATGATTAGAAATTTACTAAATGAGAAAAAGCAGTTGATGGAAATGTGCGATATGCTCAAAGCTAGCGGTGGCGCACATTCTGACGGGGGCGAATCGTTGAGCAAGCAAGAGCAGTTATTGTTCCGTATGGAAAACATCAATACGCGCCTTAGTGACTTATTGCTGGCGACTTCGAATACGGAAAGTATCTTACTATCCGCAATGGACACCTTGTCGCCGACCGAAGCAAATATGCTTTGGGAACGCTACGCGAATGGTAAAAGCATTGTGAAACTATGCCAAGACTTCTATTACAGTGAGCGAAACTTACGCCGCAGGTATAATCATTTATTTGAAAAACTAATACCACTCGTCTTGAAAGAAGAAGAATTTAACGAACAAATGCAAATGATCGCGGAGGGAAAATAAAATGGTAACCAAGAAGAAGTTAGAGAATTTTTTAGACAATCCAGTAAAATTAGTTAATTTTGAAGATGGAACTTTTTATGGCTGGTTTGTTAAACGAGACAATGTTTATTTGGTATTACCATTTGATTGGCATCAACGAATCTACGGTTTTAGAGCAAGTCATATCAAATCGATAATGTTTTTAACCAATGGGGCGGTGGTAAAATGACTGACATTGAAAAAGTAAGAGATGCAATAACTGATTTAAGTTTTTTGTTTGAGAACAGCTTTATAAACGAAAACGATGAACTTATTTTAGTCCCAATAACGAATTTATATTTCTCATTAAGAAATGTTAAAACAATCGAAGACTTATATTTTAAGATTATTGCTTGGTGCAGTCGTGATGCTTGTAAATCTATGCCGTTTGATACTGAACGGAAGTGCGACAATTATCAAGCAATGGTTCGTGGTAACATCAATTCATTTTTAGGAACTAATTTTAATCGCGACCAATGGCTTGATATTTACTGTGTTTTTGGTAACGGATTACACGAAGAACAGTGCCGCAAATTTATCCGCTCGTGTTTTGATTTGGCACTTTTGGAGGCAAAATGACAAAAAAACGATTAAAAGAATTGATAAAGCAAAATGGTTTAATATTTGACAAATATGGAAGTGAGATTGATTTGAAGAGTGGTGACGGTATTTATTTTGCATTTTCACAAAACAGACTTTTCAAAATGAAAGAGATGCCTAACATTGCTCTTGAACACTGGCGGTTAAACGAAATTTTTGAAACCGAAGAACAAGCAGAGTGGCATTTGAAAAATGATGCCGAACGCACCGAACGATTTGAACCACCGATGTGGGAAGACATCAATAATGAGGGTTATGAGTTTGCTTTTGTTGTTCAAATAGAACTTATTCGATTTGTAGTTAGAAAAGAATCAACCACATTATGCTCAAATGGATCTATTTGTGTTTTTGGTTCGTCTGGAAAATTTTATGCCGATGAGCCAGCCACCAAAGAAAACTACGAAAAAGCGTGCGAGATTGTAAGGGATTTGTTTAAGGGTGGTGCAAAATGAAAACTATTTATGAATTTTTATACAATCTCGGCAAGGAAACTACGAACGAAATTAAATTTGAAATTCGATGTCAAATTGTGATGAAGTGGTGGGGTCAGTGGGGATTGATTACATACAAACAAGGTTATGAAGATAGGAGGGTAAAATGAAAATTAAAACAAAATACAGTATTGGAGATGTCGTTATAATTGTTAGTGATGACAATTTAGTTCCTGCGGAAATTACGGAAATAGAGTTTCATAAAGCCAGTTATTTTGAGGAATTAAAATACCGTATAATGATATTAAATAATAAACCTTATGACGTAGAAAAGTGGGTTATGGAATCGAATATTTGTTGCAAATACTCAACTAGGAATGCTAAGCGTTTAATGCTTAAATGTTTGTTAAGAGTTACTAGTGAACCCGAAAAGAAATTGGAGGATGGTGCGAAATGATAACTAGAAAACATATGTGTTTAAGCATTGATGGTGGCATTAAAAACGCAAGAATGCTAAAAGGTTGTATCACCACTGACGATGGTAGGACATTGCAAACGGTCGCAGAAATCAGAGAATTTTTATATGGGCAAAAAGCACTTGGGCGACGGGTTTTGCCGATGGGTGATTGCGATAATTTTGATTACATTAAAGGATGTCTCGGACACAAAGTGGAGGACGATGCGAAATGAGTAAGGCAGTTTTAGTCAGTATCCAGCCCGAATGGGTAGAAAAAATCTTGAATCGAGTAAAGATAAAAGAAGTTCGCAAAACAATACCAAAATGTGAGTTACCTTGCAAAGTATACATATACTGCACAAAACCAAAGAAATGGTATACAGTTAGTGAATGTTTTATGTCTTCTGACGAATGCCTATTCAAGCAAAAAAATAAAATTTGGTTAAGTGATAGTTTTGAATGGTATGAAGATGCGGAATACTTAAACGGGAAAGTTGTTGCGGAATTTACTTTGAATAAAGTTGATAAAATAAGCCTTGCCGATGCTTTCAGGAAATACGGACTATGGCTATTGAATGATGAAACAGTTTTAGAAGATTCGCAAATTGAGCAATTTTTGAGAGATAGTTGTTTGACTTATGAGCAATTAACGGATTACATCGGCTGTGGAGATGTGGAAAATTGGACTTTTGAAAATGGATATGCTTGGCACATTGACAATTTGAATATCTACGACAAACCGAAAGAATTGAGTGAGTTTGTTAGACCTGAAATCGACTTGACGAGTGATGAAACTGGCAGTGCGGTATGTCTTATGTTTGCATATAAAAAATTAACAAAAGCACCGCAAAGTTGGTGCTATGTTAAAGAGTTGAGGGCGAAATGAAGAATCAAATAATGTTTGTTGAAGTTGCCAACATACCAAAGCAAAATGTAATAACAGGCTATCAAAAGCAAAAATGGAAAGATAAGTTCCAAGCATATTGCGACAAAGAAGCTAACAAAAGCGATTGCAGTCCGTGGTGTAAATGCGGGTATATGGATTACTGCGACTATTGTCGTGGTATGGCCAATGGTAACCCTTGCGCAAAGGCAGTAATTGAAATGTGCGCGAGAAACAAAAAAGAAATTGATTATACAAACCTTGATTTCGAAAAGTTTTTGGAGGAGTTATGAAGCACTATACAAATTTTGACGAAGAGCCAAAGTTTCAAGTCCGTTACGCAAACCACAAACACATTAGAAAAGGCGCATACTTGCGCGGGGTGTGTAAAAGAAAAGCCGAACAGCAGCTCAATGGCAAAGTTCGCAATAAAAACGAAGAATTGTTCCAAAACTGGAAAGCTAAACAGAACACCGACAGAGTGGACGATGGACTATTACGGAAAATCTTTGATAGTTTTGACGAAGAGGACAAAGCGGATTGATAGGCAAAGCGTGAAAAAGATGTCCGCAAATGTCCGCTTTTCTATGAGATAATGCTATCGTGGAAAACAGGCGAACGCGACGCTTGGGAAACCACACCCGCTGCATTTCCATTTTTACACAGCGGTAATAATTTGATTTGATTGTGCCAAACGCAACCGTGCATAATCCGAGTGGCTACCGTAAGTAGCCGTCCCGAAAGGGATTTTTTTATTTAAGGGGGAACAATATTTGGAAAAAGTAATTGAAGTTTACTATCCGAAAACAAAAGAGCGCCGCATCACAACATTGCGGCAAGACCAGGCAGTCAAGCATCCGTTGACGGCCGAAAACAAAATCAATACCGATGAACTAATGGGCGAACGCGCCCGATTAACAAGATGGGCATCGAAGCTAATTGACGAAACCATACGGGAGGCAAGCAGAGTATGAGTAAGAACAGACACGGTAAGCGCATTACCAATCAGAATCAGTTGGAACGGTTGGCCGAAATCCGCCGCTTGAAAGGTAAACGCAAGGAACCCAAGAAACAAACAACCAACATCGATTTCTTGTTTTGGCAAATTGCCCAGGAACGGAAAAAGCGAGGCGCAAAGAATGCGACTATTCCGACGGTATAAAGTTGTTTGGCGGTGGCTAGTTTGGGTATGCAAAGGCAGCGGCAAGGAAATCAAGTTACTGCCAATACCGTTTTTTTACAAGAGAGAAGAAGAGAAAGGAACCAATAGCAATGATAAAACTAATCGACCGGACAGTGGCGAAAGATAACATCAAGTTTGTTGCAAAGTGCGTTATCCCACTTGTTGGAATAGCCGTGTTCATAGCAATGGCTACACTGTTATATATTCGCACCGTGCCGGACAAAACATTAGAATGGTATGTCCAACGCGAAATCGAATACGAGATCGAATGGTATTACGAAGAACACCCGATAGAACTCATCGAACTGCGAGAAATAAAGGATGTGCGGGACTATGCACACGATGAGGGCGCATATTGGGTGTGTTATGAAGCATCGGTCTATTGGGTGGACGACACAGGCGATAAAGTGCACTGCGATAAATACACGACATTTGTCTATTACAGAAAAATCAATGGCAACCTGGGACAGCGTGCCCATTATGACATTTTGGACTGCGATAGTTGCCCATTGGTGAATTAACAACAAAGCGGCGTAACGGTCGCTTTTTTAGTGTGAAATTAAAAGGTGGTGATGAGATGTGAACGATCAGAATTTAATACCGGGAAACAAGCGAAGCCAGAGTGAACTCAGAGAGAACGGCAAAAAAGGTGGCATCAGGTCAGGTGAAGTTAGACGCGAAAAAAGAATGCTCGCGGATGCAGCCCAGATGTTACTTGGTTTACCACTTACCGATGCCAAGGGTATAGGGAAATTAAAATCTATGGGCATTAGTAAGGGCGATATGACCAATGCAATGATGATGACGGCCGCAATCTTAAAACGAGCCCAAAGCGGCGATACTTCGGCATATAACGCGATTCGCGACATTATCGGCGAAAAACCAAAAGATGCCGTTGAGGTCTCGACCAATGACGAAACAATGCGCGCCTATGAGAATGCAGCCAAAGCCATAAGGGGTAGTTAATGTTATTTAATGACATTATCTGGACTGAAAAGATGCGGGCGGTGTTCCGGGATACTGCACCCGAAATTTATTTATGCGGGGCAATGGGAACCAGTAAAACACTTATCGCAAGTTTGTTGTTCTTTGACCGCATTATTAACGCGCCGGCCAATGTTAACCAGTTCGCAATCGTTGGCGCATCCGGTGTTTTGGTAAAACGAAACTTCGTTGATAAGGCCGACAGTTTACATAAGATTCACCGTGGACTGTGCACTGAATACAGTCAAAATAACAAAGACGGTTCCGGCTCGCACTTTTGTATTAAAGGCAAGACCGGACTGAAAATTGTGTATCTAGCGGGCGCGGATAACAAGTCCAGTTTGACTTCGATTTTGTCATTAGACTTGGGCGGAATACTGCTTGATGAGATGTCGTGGCTAGACATTGACACGGTGCGTGAAGCACACGGGCGCGTTAAGCGTTTAGCATATCCAGGTTGGATTATCGGCACCACAAACGGTGGCACACCTACGCAAGAATTCTACACCGAGTTTGTAGATCACGCGGTGCCACAGTTCAAAGAGACGGTGCCACAGACAGAACTTGATGCACTGAAAGGTGATATGCCTAGTCGCCATTATTATCATTTCAACTTGCGGGACGATTGCCCGCATAAAACAGCTGAACAGACCGCCGCTTTGATTGCTACATATCCGCCAGGAAGTTTTTACTATTACTCAAAAATATTGGGTTGTCGTGGGTTCAGTCAAGGTGCTTTATATGCGCCTTACATAAGCGGCGACTTGTTGATAGAGAACTCACGCATTAACACACGCGCACTTGGTAATGTAGTGTGCTCGGTCGATATGGGAACCAGCACAGGAATGGATGATACCAAGCACGCACACACAATCGCAACAGTTGTCGGCTTTACGCCGGGTTATGAACAGGTGATTGTCTTGGAATCGAAAATAATTCCAAGTAACACACTTGATACTGTAATCGATGAAGTTGACAAATTGTTATTGCCATATTGGGCGAATTACTACACAAAGTTGTCGAAGATAGTCATTGACTATGGGGACAGCGGCGGAATGCTAGTTCGTTCTTGGCGCAGTCGCACGCGACTGAAAAATGTAACCGTTAAGCCGTGTATTAAAACAGGCAAGGGCGGAAACATCGGCGGTAAGGAAATTACCTTACAAAGCCGAGCGCAGCTCAAATGCCAGTTGTTAATGGACAACCGGTTAATGTGGGCTGAAAGTGCCGAAGCCAGTTTTAAGGCGCACAAAAACATTCTCTCAACCGAGAATGGCGAGGAGTTGGAGCAGTCCAACATCGATAACGATTACGCAGATAGTTTGACTTATACCTTAACAGAGAACTGGGTTAAGTTAAGCAAAAACATTTATTAAAAGGAGAAAACAAAAAATGACACAAGTAATCACGGTAGTTAAAGGAAAACTGAAAACTGAAATTTTGCAACCATCACTGAAAAGATATCTAGCCAATGGCTGGAAAGTTGTTAAAGAAAAAGAGTTGCAACCGAAGACAGAAGAAGTTGCCATTGTAGCCGGCAAAATCAAACCAGAAGAAGCGGCACATAATCGCGGGAACAGTAAGGCGACCAACACAGTAATGCAAGCAGAAGCTATTATTGGAACCGAAACAAAACCACGCGCACGCAAGGCAATTAACACTGGTCTAATTAAACCAAAGACAGCCAAAGCGGCGAAATAAAGCAAAGGAATTTGTTATGAAAAACTTAAACAACAATGGCTTTACAGCCAGCCAGCACCGATATTTTAGGCGCAAGATTAAACGCACTATTGATAAAGGCAAAATCAAAGGTCAAGAATGGCTTGATACACATCTTGTCAAAATCAAAGCCGAAATGTCGGATATGGCGGCAAAAAATAGGGAGGTATAATGTGGCGCTAAATTTTGATTTGAAGCAAAGAGATGCCATCGAAAATACACACCAAGTTGAAGTGTATCGGTTCAACCTTGCAAAGAACTACGCATTGCTGTCGGGCGATAGCGCGGTTGTCCGCCGCTTTTATCGTCAAAATGCCGGAACATTAAACTGTGGCGATGTTTACAAACACTTTGAAATAGACCGTTCGTTTTTCTATCGGTCAAAAAGTAAGAATGCGTTTGTGTATGCTGGATTGATACCGTGGATTGCGGAAAGTATGGTTCGCTTGGTTGCTTCTGCTGGATTTGTGGTCAATTCACCATTGCAGGGCAATGATGACTTTGATAAGGCATTGAAAAAAGATATGGACGATTACGCAAAGCAAGCCTGCAAACAAACTAAGTTGCAAGATTGTTTCGAAAGCGGCGTTTATCTCGAAACTGGTCTTGGTGATGTATTGTTCCGCATCTCGTATGATAGCGAGATTAGTAGTAAGCCAATTCTTGATATTATTGAACCGCATAATTTTGAAGTTAAGTGGAAGCGTGGTCATATTCTCTCATTTGTAATTAAAGAACGCAGTGATGAGGTTAAGGACGGAAACCGTAGTAGTAAGCTTGATGTTGAAATGCGCGAGACCTACACCAAGAAAGATGGTAAGGTTAAAGTTCAATATTCGTTCCACAGTGGCGGCCATAAGATTGCAAAGCGTAATCCAATATACGAGGCGGCACAAAAGCACTGGGGTATTAGAGAAAACGAAATGTCGTTCGAGTTGCCGTTTGAAGATTTCCCATTGATTTACAAAAAGAGTAGTAAAAAATCATTGCTATACCGTGGGGAACGTGGAGTGCCAGATATTCACGGACTAGATACCATAGAAGATGCACTGAGTGAATGTTTGAGCCACTTGGTAGATACAATCCGTAAATCATCGCCCAAGATATTTGTTGATAGACAATTACTAAGGACAACAGTTGATGGCAAAACACTTGAATATGACGACTTTGATTATGAATACTTGCTATTGGATGATGTAACTGACCCGTCAAAATTGTTGACGACACAACAAGCTAAGATTGATTATGCATCGCATCTTGAAACCGCTAAGATGCTGATTTCGCACGCAATCAATAAAGTTGGTTTATCACCAACAACGCTTGGTGTTACTGGGTTAGAAAGTATCAACAGTTCATCGGAGAGCCAGGATGCGCGCGAGAAACCAAGTTTACGCACGCGTGAAATCAAGCTCAAAGGATGGAAAGAAACTTTGGAAGAAATCCTTAACAAGTATTTCCAATACCTGGCTTATATCAACAAAGAACAAGTCCGAGATTATTCAAACTTGATTAGTGTTTCGTTTAACGAATACATCAACCCATCGACCGAGAACATTGTCAGTGTGATTTCGCAGGCGGTGGCTGGTCGTGTGTATTCAATTGAATTAGGTGTTGAAAAACAATTCATAGCCGACAAGAAAGATTACACACTGAACGATATCATTGCAGAGAGTGCAAGGATTAGGGGTATTAAACCCGAAGAAGAAATGGTGTTACTTGGACTAGTAGAGGATGCACCAGCACAACAAACGGATTTACCCGATGGGTCGCAAGACACCACGGCAAATCAAAATAAAGAGCCCACCGGGGCGTTAAAGGAGGATAAAGAAGATGGCAGTGGAAACACAACCAACACCAGTGGCACAGCCACAGACGACGGAGCCGACGGCGACGAATAGTCAAACACCGGCACCGGTAAGCGAAGTAAAAGAAGCGGCGGCACAAACACCGGCGGTTGAGACCGAACAACCAAAGGCGCAAGAACCAACAAAAGCCGAAGCAGTTGCTGATTCGCAAGCGACACAAACAAAGGGAAGCGTAAGCGAAGCGGCGTTGTTTGAAATCGAAGAAACTTTGAAAGGGCTAGACCCGAAAGAAGTTTTGCAGTTTCAACGCGAATTATCCGCAGAGCGCGGTGAGAATCTGTTTGTAGGTAAAGTTGGAGAGTTATTCAACAAATACAAACCAAAGGCGACCGAACGAGCAGAGAAAGTTAAAAGTTTAGCAGCTGCATTAAAGCAAGCTGATAAGCCGGCATCAACGCCAACACCAGCACCGGCGCCAATCCCACAAGAAACGGTCAAGGGTAACGAGCCGAACCCTAACGAAGAACTACTTAAAGCCAAGGTCGAACTCGAACTTATAAAGAACGGCGTATCCAATGACTTCTTGGAAGAAGCGACAATTGTCGCGATGTCTAAGGTCAAATCACTGAATGAGTTGTCAAAGGTAAACGAGGTCGCGAATAAGTTTGCCAAGTTTGGCAAAACCGGTGATGCGCCGGCAATCCCACCACGCACGAGTGTCGGGATTGGCGAACATAAGGACGAGATGACCGAGGGTGAAAAAGCGGTGGCTTATTTGAGATCAAAAAACCCAAATGGATGGAAGAAATAACAGTCGGTTGACCGACGCATCCTTGGGTTAAGAGGAGTAAAATTATGTTTAATGTTGAAAATGCAATGCGTTACAATAATGTGGAAACTGTTGACGCAGAGTTCTCTGCTATCTTGGCAGAAATCAATTACACCAATGATGTCTTTGAACCTGGTGTAACTTACAATGATGAAATTGAGGAAAGGGCAGGACAAGTTTTTGTCCGTAAACTTGGCAAAGGTATTGTCGAAGGTGGTGATGCTACTGCAGAAAATGGGTTAAAATTTAACACTCACGAAACCGCAGATGCATTGATTCCAATGCTTAACAAATATACTTTGAGCAAGAGTGAATTGTGCCCTGGCGCAGTTGATGCAGCCCGTAAAAGCGGTAAGTTAGCCGAAAAGAAAGCAGTTGTAGTGCGCTCTCACGGTGAAGCTTGGCAAGCTCAAGCGATGGCTTTGTTGCTGGGCGGCAAAAACGGTGCACAAGCTGCCAACAATTTTACGGCGGATGCTGACACCGAAGCTATTACGGATACCAACGTGGTCGATAAAATCTTAGCGGCTCAAACCCAAATTATGGAAAATGATGCTAATGCTACAGTGTGTTTAGTTTCTCCCGAAGTTCGCGCGCACTTGTTATCGAATTATGCGAAAGGCAAAGGTTTCTTGCCCGAAACTAACGAAGATGCTAAGCGTCGTGGCGTTATTGGGGACTTACTTGGAATGACGGTCAAGGTAACCAATTTCATTGGTCGCGCCAGCAATATCACTGGTAAAATCCAACGCGGCGTGAACGATGTTGCCAAAGATGTCAAAGACGGTGCGGCGACTGCAAAATTAACCGACTTCGTTGTTTATGACCCTAACACTTATTACATCGATACTATTTTCAATGGTATGCGAGAAAACGACAAGATTGAGGGTTACTTCGGTTGTTCGGTAGATATTCAATCTGTGTCTGGTGCGGTTAACACTAACCCAGAACGCTGTGTCGCTCACATTCACGCAACTGAAAGTGATAGCGAACAAGATAACACTGGTAGTGATAACAATGGCGGCGATAACACCGAAACGCCATCTGAAACACCAGTAGATAACGGCAACAACTAATCCGTAACTAAAAGAAAAGGGGCGCAAACCCTTTTCTTTATGCCTTAAATAGCAGCGAGGCGGTGCGAGACCGTCAAGGGCACAAACAAAAACAAATAAAGGGAGAAATCAATTATGGAATTTTACGACAACGAAACAGGAATGCCGAAAAGACAACCGGCGCCGACAGATGCTGAAATCAACAGCAAATGTGCAAACATTATGAATTCATTTATGCAGATGGCACAAGAGAGTTTATGCCATCAAAATATGCTAATTAACGATCTGGAATCATTGCGTGAGTTAAGCGGCGGACGATCCGATATTAACGATGCAATCGAGGACTTAAAACAGAACATTGTTTGTAACGAAACCGCACATTGGCAAATTGCCGAAGAGTGGTTCAAGTTCTTTGCTGGCATTAGAGAAAGCGGCGACGCAAACGAATTGGCCGAAGCTAAGATGGAACCAACACAAAACGAATCTGACACAGACGCCGAAACAGATAAGGAGTAAAAATGATTAAACAATACGACAACCGGGCATTAGTTGTCCCTAAATACACCGAAGAACAGCTGCGCGAATTACCGCAGCTGGTTTTTCCATATAGTGACGGCTATATGACATACGACAAACGCACACACCAATATTATTTAACCAATGAAGCGTTAATCGAATACGGTATTGACATTAACCCAGATGGTTCATCGAATGAAGTTAAAACATTTATTCGCGATGTAACCAATGCGGTTTATTCGGCAATTAAAGTTAAGGCGGGCAATATCAACTATCCAATAATGATGTATCGCATTGCCAAAGGACTAGGTGTGCCGAGTATGTCGCAATACGATTTCCGCAATCAGTTTTTGTTTGATGTCTTGTTAACTCAGGCGCGCCATATGCAAAGCGGGAATGCAAAACGCACGCCAAAGATTGTTACAACTGAAACCGGCCGATTAAAATCAAACGACTTGAATTATACCGACTTGTATTGGCTAGATGATGATGTAATTATCAACCTGGAAAGTTTGAACTTGTTTAGCCGACAAAGAGTTGTTGATGCTTGTTCGATTGATTGGATGAGTTATTAAAGGTGGTGCTAGATGGCAAGTAGTTTACTAACAGCGTTAAACCAGCGCGTTGCATTTGGTGGTAAGAACGCGTTGACCGCTATTGAACGAAGCGGCGGGGCGAACACTGAATATCTACAAGCGAACCAAGGATATGGTAAGATTGTTGGCGTGCAGTTTAACGGCAAAGGCAAAGTCTATGATTACATTGACTTGAACGGCACTCAAAGGGTGGGCGACCATCCAACGGTTGAGGTTACTAATTCTGTCACTGGCAAAAACAGTTTCGTGCCGGGAAAACATACCGAGATTGTTCGAGCTGTTAAAGGTGGCATTGAAAAGAACTTGGAACTTTTGGACAAAGCCACAAATAAAGGCATCAACCTGAAAACGATTCAAACCCAGGGCGAATTAAAAACAAATTACAGGCTGTTTCCAGGAATGAGTATGGACGACCTCAAAGCAACTAAAAAATTAGTAGGGGAGGATTGATTATGGATGAGTTGTATATGTATTCACCGCACCCGAAAGCAAAACTATACAAACGGTTTAATGATAAAGTCGAATTGCCGACCGCGAACAGCATTGTGGCCGAAATTGAAAACGGCACAGTGACGAGGGTTGACTTTGACAAATTTGAGATTGAATTAAACAATTACTACAACCGCGACAGTTTTAGTTGGGTGTTCGAAACCGAAACCCAAACCGAACAACAAGAGCAGCACGGCTTGATTAACGAAGCGGTATACACCACGATAAAAACCAACTCGTTAAAGAAAGTAAGTGCCGGTGACATTGTTAATTTGAAATGTGCTGTGTGGCCGAAAGGTAAGTATTTTATTGTTACTGGACATCCAAGACAAGATTTTATTTACGCACCGGATATGCGGCCAAGTTTTCAGCATATCGAACTTAGGAGCCTGATTTAATGGCTTGGAATAACAACTTCACAATGCAGGACTTGTTTATGAACCCGGCATTGAAAAATGTCGTGCCACAATTCGGACGGCGAGAACCGGTGCAACAAGTTTATTCTTTTGCAGAACAAAAAAGGCAAGTAAAAGAATATTTGCGTGGCTTATTATCGGCAATCGAAAGCGGCGAGATATTGAAAGTCAAAGGTCAACAGCCCGATATTTTAGAGCGTGTGCGAGAAGCTAAAACAACCATTGAGCAGTTGTTTAATTCAATGCCGAGTATCGCAAAGAATCTGCGTGCTAATACGCGCGTCTATCTACCGTTTGCCACAAGCGAACAAATACGCAATATTTCAACACCAGACGGCAAGATTGCGGTTTTGCGTGCGATTATAGACAATGTGAACTTTAACCCGAACTTTAAGAGTTTGGACACTATAACCCGCGATATGCCGCCAATAAACTTTTACAGACTGCAATCAAAATGGATGCGCGAAGTCGGTTATAGAAACTAAAAGGAGAATAAAATGCAAAAAGTAACATTAACTGCTGATGTGTTGTTAGGTGTTATAAAAAGTGTTTTTAATGATAAAGACATTGATACTATTAACGACCCAGAGTTGCCGGAAGATTGGCAAGGCAAGAGTATACAAGATATCTTGAATATTAAGTATTATACTTTTAAGCATCGACCAGAAAGTAGCGAACAAATCGTAAGGGAAATGAAAGCGGCGGGCAATACGCAAATTGACGAGCTGATGGCCGTTAACCGTTCTTTTGGTTGCTTTACGCTTGACAGCGTAGACCGTGAGTTTAGTAAAAACACGGACACGGCGGTCTGCTCGGGCGTGCTTGATTTTTGGGTGCAGACGAGCAAACTTAAACTGGTTGATAGCCTGCTTGAAAAATGCAATATTGCACTTGCAAGCGCGTTGATTCCTGTCAGTTTTAAGATGTCCGATGGCACAATCGAAAACCGAACATTGTCAATCGGGTTTGGTCGTCCGTCAGGTTTCGATTTTAACACTTCAAGTGAAATCGGCGAATCAGTGCAGTTCCCGGTTGAAGTCGACATCGGTATCTCATTACCAACCACACAGATGATTGATTATAAGTTTGAATTCACCGCAGAACTTGACGCTAATGATGAACCGACTAATTTTACCGAAGTTCCAGTTGCTGATTATTCCATTACAGAAACAGCGCAGACAAAAGGACTTCCAACGATGACGCATCCGAGTGAAACAGGCGTCATAAATTTATCAGCTGGAACGACCTATTCGTTTGTATTTGATGGAATTGTAGATAATCCATTTATTAACTGGCTAGCAAATCGAACATTGTTCGGGAATGAGGAAGAAAAGAGTAAACTGGTCTATTTGAAACTAACACGCGGACAGTTATTTAAGATTTATCCAACGACAATTACAATGCACTCGATCAAAGCGATAGATGATGGCACAAACGAAGTGCATAGTCTCAATTTATGCATTGAGGAGGGTGCTTGATGGCATTAAACAAAATTGAAATTATAGTGACAGACGGTAGTGGTAATTGTTCCATTAGAGATAAAAGCACAGGAAGTGTGCAAAAAAAACAACAAGAAAAAGCCGAGAAGTTAAGAAATAAAAAACTTGCCGGCAAGTTTAAGGCAATGGGGCATCCGCTGAAAGCGGCGCAAGATAAAGTAACGGGTAATATGTCACCGGCAAAAGCATTCGCTACAAGTATGGCGATTGGGGTTGGTAAACAGTTATTGTCTCAATCGTTTAACTATTATGTAAGCAATATCGGCAGAGAAAATGGGGACAGTAACTTCCAAACATTAGTGAACCGCCAATTTGAGATTGTTAACGATTCTATCAATGTTATTAGTAGTATGGCCAGTGGCGCCGCTGCTGGGGCAGCTGTTGGACATCTGCCTGGGGCGATAATCGGCGCGACAGTTGGAGCCGTGTCAAGCGCCATTTCTATTGGGTTCCGTCAAGCAGAACGAGAACGAAGTTATCAATATCAAATTTTTAAGCAAGATAACAACCAAGCTTACAATTTAGCACGAGCCAACTATTCCGCTACAACTGGACGATTGCGTTAATACGCGTTGTATACCTGATAAATCTTTTTAATTAGATCACCGTCAACACATTTTATTGATGTCCAATAACAAGTATCAATAATAGGGTAATCATTCCAGAATATTATTCTGGCATAAACTAAACAGATGTCAATTTCATCTTGGCTAGTTTGTTCAATCGAAACAATTTTGGTTGCTTCGAACTTTGTTCCGCCTTTTACAACTTGTCCACTCTTGGAATGGTAGTTTAGAGTTTCACCGTCGGTGCAGATAAAGTAAAATCCGGAAAAGTCGACATCGAAACCATCTTGATTAAATACATAATTTGTAGTTGCATATTTTTTACCGTTAGAGGTTTTTATATCAATGACAATATCGCCGTCTTTATCTAGCTTGTAAGGTTTATACGGGGATGTTTTTGCTGGGATTTCGGAATTTGTTTCGATAATAAAATTTCCTTGTTTGTCATAAAAAGACAATTTAGAAGAATCACAGTGATAATTTTCAAAAACACCGGCATTGACCAAATCGAAATACTCATCATTGGTTGTTAGCCGGTAACGGTTAGTCGTTTCTGTTTCGTATTGTGCAATCGAGTTATCGTATTGGACATCAACTCCGTGTTTAATTAACACACCTGAAACCACAATAATAATTGTTAGGCATACCGTAATTAAAGTTACTTTAATTTTTTTATTCACATCAGAATTATAAAGGAGAAATTATGAAATATCAATTCAAAGTTTTTCGTTGGGAAAATGGAGCAAAAACAACTGAATACACACAGAACGTAGTTGCGCCAATTTTTATCGAAGATAAACTTGATGAGACATTGGATAGCGGCGAAATCGTGCTTGATAAAATGAACTTAGCAACACCGTTTATGCCAAAAACAAAGTTTAGAATTGAATTGTGGATTCCGAACGGCAACGAACCGCGTAAGACTTGGGATATGGTAGTCGAGCACGACGATGTAGAAAGTTATGTCGGCGTTCCTGATAAATATTGCCATCGCGTGCATTTGATTGAGCCATCAGCAATAGCACAAGGTATGCATTGTGATAATTTCTCATTAACTTATGAATTGAACGATGTAACACTGAACTATAAAACAGTTGTATCGCAAGGTGACACAGTCGGAAGTGTAACTCCACCGAATTATACCGATACTCCAAACGGACACTCCACAGCGATAAAACTAAATCAGCCAATGCGAGTAGGACAGGTTTACTATACAAACTCTTTCAGATATTTTTGGCAAAACACGGAAAGTATTAAAAACATATTACTAACGCAACACGCCGGAACATCACATACTATTAGCTTTACTGTTCCAACACTTCGCGCTCAAATATCAAATGACCAACAAGAATGGGTAAACAGTTTTGAAGTAGCGACCAAGACTCGTATTATTAAACGCCATTTCTACAATGATGGAACTGTAACAGAAGAAGATATGGAATTTGCTCCGGGCGTAACGGAATTAAAATGTGGCGCAGATAATTCTTTACAACAAACTGAAAACGATGTTTACAATGTTAGAATTGGAAGTTATTGGGGCGCGGCGCCAGTTAATGCTCCGTTGCACGCGTGGGCTACAACTGTCTTGGATTTCGGCAGTATCAACAGTGGTCTTGTTACAAGTGTTAATAATCTTGATACTTTTGATGATCATAAATCGTATGGAGATTATAGAAGTTCAAGGTTTGCGACAAATGACCCAATTTATAACAATAGCAAAAGCGTAACATTTGAAACCGATGCGTTAACTCAAAACGAAATGGACGCCGGAGAATATATCAGCTATGAAATAGTTACAACCGCCGCTTTTTCATTGCCAAAATTGTTTACGATTACTGCGTTTGTGGAAGATAGGGGCGGTCGTTATGTTAACTACACAAACAATACTAGAACACTTGAAGAAGTGTCTGCTAGTAGTGTTATGTTTACGAGCGGGGCGTTTACTATCAAAGATATGTCTCAGTGGGTAAACAAAGATAATTTATTTCTTGCAAAGGGAGTTAAGTATTCGGCTTACAGTTTACTTCGTAAAGCGCTATTGACTTGTGACACTCATTTGCTTGATACTACGACAGAAAGTCTTGACGATGAAGACGCAGACGGACACCCTCAACCATCATTACAGCACCCGATTGTAATAAACGAGTTGTGGCGTAATCGCTTGAAAACCTGCAAAGTCCAGGAAACAATTTTTGAAAATAAGAATCTGTGGGAAATCTTATTGCAGATTGGTTATTATTTGCACGCAATACCATACTTACAATTCGCAACAGATGGAACTGACAGATTTGAATTGACTTTCCGTCAATTAGGTGACAAGAGGGTTAAGGAGGACAGAAGCAGAAAATTAACAGTCTTTAATAGCTTAAATTTGAGTGAGTATTTTACTCAATACGATAGCTATGTTACAAACTTATTTAGTCCACAAAACGAAGTTGAAGAATGGTGCGTTGCTAAAACCAGTGACCCGTCACAACTAATAAATGCTGATACTGCTGAATTGCAGTTAAGTTATGGAATTACGGAGTTGATAGAGTTCGAAATACTGAAAAAGAAGAACGGTGTTTACGAAGCGAAAAACGCGCTAAAATATGTATTCGAAAAGTCAGTATATGACATATTGACCAACAATGACCCAAGTCAAGTTAGACCAAGTAAGGGCGCCTCATTGTGGTTCTCATTGGGTGATAACAAAATTCAAGGATTAAGTTATGTTGCTCCATCAACGAACAATGACAACTTGACTGCGCTAAAATATGTTGTTCAGTCTTTGTTTGGGGGCACTCGTCTCGAATTAGCGGATTTGGATGTAAATGCTTTACGCTTCCGTATTAAATACAAAACACAAGATAGCGCGCGTGTAACTCAGTTCCGTCCGGATATTGAACGATTTATGAAAAACAGTTCATACGAAAAATATCCACATCACGAGCAGTTCTTTGGACAACAGGATAAGATTATCGATAGTGAACGATTCTCTGCAAACCTTTGGGGAAGATTAGTTCGAGTAGGTAACGGTATTTATCAAAGACAAGAGCACACCGAACTTGGCAACGAAAAAGAGGCGGGTGATCTCGTAGAGATTAACAATGAGCCATACTATGTAACTCAGGTAGAAAATGAATTTCATCCAAAAGCGATTTTCCAAAAAGTTACTTATTCAAAAAACTTTAACCAAATCAGTATGATTTGCACAATACCGAGTGAACCGCGTTTCTATGAGATTAGTGGACAATCGAAAATAAAAAGGGAAATCCGCATAAATGACTTTTTCTCATTGTCTACTATACCTAACGCAAATGCGACACCGCCCAGGTATTTAGTAAGCGGCGGAACGCAAGATTGGAAAAAAACACTCTCTGATATACTATTTAAGCAAGAACGCGTTTTACCTAACTTTGCATTAACACGCTATCTTGCAGACGCCAAGAGACAACATAAAGGCGTGTATGGGCAGGTTATTCCAACAAACCAAGTGTTTCCGTCAAGTGATGTGTTTTGGTCATCTGAAAATACAGTTGAGCCTGTCGGGGCTAGTTCCTATGTGGATTGTATCGTGCCAGTTCAAACTTATCCGTTGCACAACGGAATTATATTCGAATGGGATATGGCCGATAATTTCAAAGTTAATGATTGCGTAGATGCACCGTATAATACAACAACTGGAATTAAAGACGGTAGATATAAATCAACTCAGTCGTTAAGATACTGCGACATATTTGGGCGTGCTGACTTAATGCAAGCAAAGTTATTCCATAAGAGACTTACAACAGATGCGGAATTAGAGCAGATACCACAAACGCCAAAAGCGTTCATAACACCGGAGACTAACTCTGTTTATGTGGAAATCGGTGGAAACAACAAAGCAGTTGCTCTTGAAAAAGATAACCGCGAGATTCTTGGATTTAACTATCAAATTAACCTACTTCACCGTGCAGCTAGTGGAGATGATGACTTTATAACATTCCCAAACATCTTTGGCCGAAAAGATAGTGATCTCAAAATGCTTTTGTTAAGTGAAGAAGTGTCAATGTTCGATGAAAATCCGGACATTACTTCTCGGAACGCAACGGTCATAGCAGAGGGAATAACACTTGGCAATGGGAACGAAAATTTTCAAATTGATACATCGACCAATGCTAATCAAATCATTATACGCTTTCCAAGCGAATCCAATATTACTTGGCGAAACGGTGGAGATATCAGTAAGGTTAAAAGTATTATCTTTTACCAGGAAACAGTTGAGAACGGCAGGGCTTCGTATATTGCTAAAAATGTTGTCAAACTTCCGGACGAACAGAAACTGCAACCTTGGTATATTTACCCAGTATACAATGATTAACAATTAAGGAGAAAATATGAATAATTGGGATGAAAGCGATCACCCGAGAGATGGTGATGGCAAATTTACAGACAAAGCTGGTGGCGGTAGTGGAAACGACCACGAAGCCACCAAGCAGAAGCTGTCCGCCGCTTTGAATAAGTTACACCACGCGGCAATTTATAAGAAATTAACCGATGCGCTAGACAAAGATAAAGAACAAAAGCAAGAAACTGAAACGGTGAAAAAAGCCGAAGAACTGGTGAAAAAGCCACGCGAGAAGAAAGTTGATGTCATAAAACGCCTTGCATCGTATAAAGACAAACCGCAAGCAACATACAACTACGATACTGGCGAAGTTGTGCATTTAACCAGTGGCTATATGGTAAGTTTCCATTGTAACGAGGCGGACGAAGACGGACACTATAAAAGCCACTTTGGAAGATACACCGAAGAAGAATACGACAACTTGGCCAATTCGTTTGCAGAAGAGAACGATGCGGACACTTATATTGGCACTTATGACGAAGAACCCGAAGTGAGCTTCCATATCAAAAATCTTGACCAAGCGCGCAAGTTGATGATAAAATATAACCAGGATGCGATTTGGGACAATGCGGCGGGTGTGCCGATTATGAACAAAAAACGCGATAAATCCAAAAATCCAATGAGGGGGGAATGATGAGTTTAGTTGATAAGTATTCGAAATTGATTGACGAATCAAGCGAAGCTTGCTGTAACGGCGATTTTTCAATTTATGAAAAATTAACCGAACAAGCATTATCAGTCCGTGCTCAATTCTCAAAATCCGACTGGGAAACTTTAATCGCTCAAACAAGTAATGCTCGCGCTAAATTTGAATATACGCGTATGATGAACGAGAAGTTCGGCAAATAACAGTTTCAAAAAGTTAATTATCAAAGGGCATTTCGGTGTCCTTTTTTAATGCACAAAACATTGGCAATACAAGGACATCTGCGGGTGTCCTTTTTGCAATAAAAAATAAGGAGGTAAAAATGCTTAGTAAAGCACTTGAAGACGCGCATAAAAAAGCAAAACAGCGCGCCAAAGAGCAGCAGTCCTTTGAGGCTGCGGGCGAGTATTCCGTGCAGGTCAAACTAAACGGGATACAACAATTCGTGCCGATTGAAACGGTGCGAGTGAACGGCAAGCCGCTTGCGGATTATTTGAAAACCGCGACGGAAACTGCCGCCAAAGTCCAAGAGCTGGAAAAAACAGTGGACGGTTTGACACAATCCAGTCACGAGCAGGCAAACCTATTGAAAGCGGTCGTTGCGACCTTAAAGGGAGAGAAACTATGAAAAAGATTTTGAACATTGGCTACTGGGTATTCACAGTGGCGTTGACCCTGTGCGGTGTGTTTTTCTTGGCTGTTATCTATGTGCCAGGCGAATACATTGCGCCGTTACTTGCCAAAATGCATATTTCGTATGAGTGGTGTATTGGTCTATCTACAACTTCGTTTGCGACCGTTTGTATTTTGGTTGCGACTAATTCGATACACAATACGAAAGTCCGACAGTTAAACCAACAAAACGCAAAAGCATTCGAAGCAGTCAAAGATGCAAACGAACAAGTGCAGTTAATGAAAGATTTGTTTGCTAAATCGATTGAAAAAGATAATGAAATCATCAACAACTTGAAACAAGTTCAAGCCACCAATTCCGCCATTTTGGAAATGGAAAAACAAACGGCCAAAGACCGATTGGCTGGTGGTTTAATGGCTAATAAGAACAAAGCCGAACTCGAAAAAGCATTGAATAATGTCTTGGAAAAAGAACAAGAAGTCGCCGAATTAAAGGCTACAAGCGTTGTTTATGAGACGACCGTAGAGAAAGTGGTGGAAGTCGAAAAAGAGCAACCTAGCGAGAATGACGGGCTAATTTGAGGTGTTTTATGGACAAAACGAAACAATTATTAGTCAAGGTTGTCGGCTGGGGCGCGAGTTCTTCATTGATTGTCGTTGTGCTGACATTCCAACTTTTTGTTAAGACCGAAGTGCCAAATTATGTGAAGTTCGGTGTGCCGGCATTGATTGCGCTATTGATAATCTTTGCTATTGGTTATAAGTATTTGCGCGGCTTTATCACACGCAAATTAACCGCGATGGAAACCGCCAAACAACTTGGTTACACCGTGTCGCCGGTGCTGTCAATTTTGAACGATTGCGTGGTAACGGTGCCAATCGCATTGATTGCGGCGGTGTTCTTGCTGATTGGTATGTGGTCGCATTCTATTGGTCTGATTCTGCTTGAATGCTCGGGCATTTTGCAGTTTGGTTTTATATCGAACATAATCGCGCGTATCGGTGCGAACGATTATATCCACCAGAAAGAAATCGAAAAAGCCGAAGCGAACAATAAGGCGATCGCCCAGGAAGTTAAAAAAATTATTGCTACGGAGGAAGTAGACAATGGATGATAACAGAGCAAAATTCAGAACATTTATGACCGAGTTTTCGGGCTATGCAGCAAACGCCATAATCGTCATTGGCTTTGTGATTCTGCAATCATCGGGCTTGGTAGAAAGTGGCAAATCATTTCAACAGGTTTTGTTAGAGGGCGCATTGCTCTTGTTGATGACAAACCTTTTACGAATGAGTTTCTTTGCGACGGGTATTCAACGCGGATATGCAAGCGACAAATGGAAAAACAGTGCGCTTGAACACGAGCAGATACTAAATGCTGTTATGCCAAATATGGACAACATTGACGATTTCTTGGAAGAGGACTACCAAAAGCGATTAAAGATGGAACGCATCGCGCGATTGCGTGGTTTCAAATACAGCACAGTGTTTGACGAAGATGGCAGCATCAAAGATTATGTTCACACTTTACCCGACCTTTCAAAGGCAAATGAGAAAGAAAAAGAGATGCGCACACACCAATTTGAATTGGAGTGCAAAAACATTAAAGCGGCCAAAGAAGCTAGTGTGCCATTGTATATGGCAAATGAACTAATCACTCGTTCGGCACCGCAGAAGCGAATGTTCCGGGCATCAACCAAGAAAGCCACATTGATTGCTTTAATTAGTGGTGTGGTTATCTCGGTATTTATTATGGTCTTTAATGGAATATTCACGCCAACCGGTATTAACTGGGTGGCATTCTGGAACGCGGTCGGCATTGCGATGATTTCGGTTGCTGTCGGCTTGTTGTCGCTCTTCTCGGGTTACACACACATTGTGCAAAATCTGCGTGGTGATGTGGTTGATAAAGTCCATTACTTAAAGCGATTTAAGGAATGGAGCGAAAAGAAAAAGAACGGAGGAAATAATGGATAACACAATCAAACTTATCTTGGATGACAGTGGGCAAATTAAAGATGCCCGCTTAAATTTCAGGTTATACCAGGGCGCAGTCGGCGCTGTTGGTATTGAAATCTATGTGCCAAGAAATATGTTAAACGCGCCATTGGTTGCCAGTGATGACACGGTTATTAGTTCGAACTCGGTAACCATTTATTCTGTCGCAACCAGCCAAACCGGAAAGACAGTTACGAGTGCGGCCGAACAATGTGTGTTCTTGCGTAAGGAAAACAAAGACGGCATCGAATACTGGGTGTTTACACGGGTCAGTGGTTTGCCAAAAGAGTTCTTGATGTATGCCGGCGAATTAAAAATCTGCGCAAGCATTTTCAAATTATACAAAGACGACCAAGACAATTTGAAGTTGCAGAGCCGAAGCAAGATGCAGATGTTTAGGGTGCAGGTTCTTGAAAATCCAGACGGCGACCTTGCGCCTGAATATGATGCGGACGAAATGACCGCACTATACGAAACCTTGAATACAATACTTGAAAGCCAAAGTGATATTTACGGGGCTGATGGTCAAGCAGGAACGACAAAAAATACACCCGCGGTTAATTTAACAACTCTAAATCAAAACAAAGCAGAGCGCCTGGAAACGGTCTTAAAATACGATATTAGCAAGGAATTACCGCCATATATTAGTTACACAAAAGCCGGCTACAAAACAGCTGGTATTTTGTTTATGAACGAGACCTTTACGGTGCCAACCGATGTTGCGCCTACGATTAACTTGGAAACGGTTAAAGGTGCGTTGCTAGTTGCTAACCTTTACAAGGATGTTGAAAACCCAACCACTATTGCGTGGCAGAATGAAATTTTCTATCACGAAAAGGGAAATTGCACGCGCAAGATTAAGTTGGATATTTCACAGTTCGAGCAAAACGGCACAATTACCGCAATCGAAGTCGGCGATTGGAAAGTCCAAAACTACGCGTGGTTCGATACTACCAGTCAGCAAATTACCAGCTTAGGAAATCGTGTATCCGCACTCGAAACCGATTATGTCAGCAAGGCATTAAACATCTTGCCTTTGGAAGAAAAGGAAGAGTTTGCAGTTACTGAAACCGGTGCGCTTACTCAAACTACAACCAAGCGCGACATTAGAACCGGGGGAAAGTCAACCGTAACGGTTATACCAATTCCAGTCAGAGATGACCAAGCCCGATTGTTTTTACCTCAAGAAATTCAGGCATTGCGCCAATTATTACACTGGCAAGAAACATTGAGCGGTGAAGCATTGAACTATGTCGTTGACTTGTCGGATATGCCGGTCGGTTATCCAGTGGCCAGCGAAACAATGCAAAATTACTTAAACGCCAAGTATCAAACAGTTACTGCGACACCAGATACAATCCTTGACCAAGTAACAATTCACGATGAAACATTGGGTATGGCGTTCCGTTGGTATGAGAATACGGAAAAGTGGGTTCAGTCACAAGGCAGTTTGGCCGCAAAGGCAACCAATAATGTTTACAGCAATGGCACCTTGACTGAACAAGGTAATGTCGGCGGTATGGTTGGTTCCAATAAAGAGGGCTATATGTTCCTTGAAGCCAACGGCGAAGCTGCGTTGAATGGCTACGATGCGTTGAAACAACGCGGATTAAATAACCAGCAAGCAATCGCGGACGAGATAGCCAATCGTCAAGCTGCAATTACAACCGAAGCAATAACAAGGGAAGCGGCAGATGCGGCAATCAATGCGATTATTGGTGTGTTGGCAAATTTGAGCACGAGCGACAAAACAACTCTTGTCGCCGCAATCAATTCGTTAAAGACTGAAAGCAACACTAATGCAGCAGCGATTTCAGCGCTTGCAGACCGTGTCAGTGCGTTGGAAACCAGCACGGTAAAAATCACCGGCAACCAGCAAATTGACGGCGAGAAGAACTTTATTGGTTCGTTCAAAATCAATGGTGCAGGAATCACTTATGATGAGCAATCAGATACATTCAATCTTTAAGGAGGAATAACAAAATGGCAAAACTTAATGTTACAGGCAGTGCAGGTGGAGGCGCGTTCGGAGCAGCAACTAAACAGGCAATGTTAGATTTTATCTACCCGGTCGGCAGTTACTTCATCACGCAAAATGCAAATTTTAATACAGTCGAAAAAGTCCAAGCCCACTTCGGGGGGGGGTGGATTAGAGTAAACAGTTGCACCTTGTATGCATCTAACAACGATAATGTCGGGGTCAACGAGGGTAGCGATACCGTTACTTTAACCGAAGACAACTTACCCGCCCATACTCACAACAAGGGAACTATGAGAATTTGGGGAACAACAGGTATTGCTGCTAATAATGTATCTCTTATTGCAGGGGATACTGGTGGATTTTCTGGTGCAATGGAGTTCATTAACGGCGCAAGTAGAAAAGTGCCTGTTGGAAGTAGCGGAAGTTATTGGGGCGGTTCAATCGGTTTTGATACCAATTACCACGATCGTAGTGGTTGGGAAGGTGAAACTTCATCATATGGTAAAGCGAACCCTGATGCAATCAATGTTAGAGGTGAGGTGCGACGAGTTTATATCTATTATCGAAATTCATAACGGAGGTATATATGAAAAATTTGAAGATGGGACAATCAAGTTTTGAATCATTGTCTCAACAAGCACGACAAGTAATTTTTGACTTGGTGTATCCAGTCGGGAGTTATATCTACATTGATAACCCCGACTTTGATACGGTCGCAAAAGTCGAAGCATATTATGGCGGACACTGGGAAAAAATCACAGACCGAGTTCTTTACGGTGTATCAAGTGGAGCCGGAACCGATACCGGGAATAACAATCCGACAGTCCCAGTTCCAAAACATAACCACACTTTTAGTGGTAACCGAATTACAGGTAGCGTCGGTGGAGACCACGCTGAAAGTTATCACTTTCGCGGTAATAAAGTTGAAAATGGCGCGTTATCATTAGACCAATGGTCAAATACTGGTTATGCCGGAAATACTAACGGCGCCAGTGGACATACGGCAGCTTATATTAAATTTGATGCTACGCCAAGTGGTTCAATTTCCGATGCCGGAACTGACGGCGCCACAATCGATGTTCGCGGAGCAAGGCGCACAACCTACATCTATCACAGGATTGCGCCTGTTCAAAATTCGTAAAAAATAAGGAGTAAACAATGGGAATTAAAACTAACAATTTAGAAATCACGGGGGGGGGGTATAACACTTAATGGTGTTAGTATCTTTGATAAAATTTACCCGGTTGGTTCACTTTATTTAAGCGTAACCAACACAAACCCAGGAACATTGTTCGGTGGGACTTGGATATCGTGGGGTGCTGGTCGTGTTCCGCTTGCAATAGGTAATAACGGCGAAACAAACTATACGAGCCCAGAACAGACGGGCGGTAGTGAAAACAGTGTGGCAACCCATACTCACGAGCAAAACGCACATAATCACACACAAGATGCGCACCACCACAATCTAAGGTCAACGAATTCATATTCGCAAGATGTTATTGGTTATGGTTATGGTGCGGAGTCGCAAGGCGTTGGTGGAACTAAAACCAATGCAAGTGTTTACTGGTATGAAAAAGACAGGTCGAACAATGTTCTCGTTAGTGATTCGCAACCATATATTCATTCTACGACGGCAGTTAATAAAGATACTGGTGTTTCCGGCGGTAACCGAATGCCATTTATCACTTGCTATATGTGGAAGCGAACAGCTTAATGATGTAAGTAAAACAAAAAAAAATAAGGAGTAAAATTAAAATGAGAAAATTCAAATTTAACGGCGAAGTTGAAGCCGATAAAATTTCGGGGGGGGGGTAAGAGACCTTATTAACACAATTTACCCTGTTGGTATCTCTCTTGAATTTAAGTTAGATGTAAATCCAAACACGACTTGGCCGTGGCAGACTTGGGTTGAGTGGGGTCAAGGTTGTGTCGTGGTTGGTGCCGGAACCTATACAGAGGGAGCAGAAACGAAAACATATTCACTAGGTAATTCTGGTGGTAGCAAAAATGCAGTTGTTGTTCGTCACCAGCATCAGTTTAATAATAATGCTACTGGAAACCGTGTCGGAGTTGGTTATGGCAATCCTGGATTTGATAGGATTAATGACATCACATCTAATACTGACGTAGGTGAAGAATTTGTTACAAGAAGCGTGGGGGTTGATGGAACCGATAAAAATATGCAACCCTACATTGTAGGCAAACGCTGGACACGAACAGCATAATTTATCCGTAAAGTTTTTACGACAATAAAAGCGGGGCTAAATTGCCCCGTTTTTTTTATGCGATTCTAAATCCCTCTAATGCCTTGCGTTTTGAAATTTCGTCAATATCGACATAGTATTTAGTGGTCGTTGCAACTGTCGTATGACCGAGCAATTTTGCCGCCATATAGATGTCGTGTGTCTTTTGATAAATATTAGTCCCAAATGTTGTGCGGAGTTTGTGTGGTGTTATCTTTTTCTCAATACCAGCGAATTTGGCGTATTTCTTTACCATTACATTTAAGCATTGACCTTGAACTCGGTTACCATCTTTGGTAACAAACAGTGGTGCTTCTGGTGAAGTTTGCGGGAACATTTGGAAATAGGCTTTTAATTGATTGACCAAATCGTCCGTCATATAAACAACTTCTTCTTTTGCGCTTTTACTGCGGCGGACAAGGATAGTTTTGTTTGCCATATTTATATTGCCATAGTTAAGTCCGACTAACTCGCTTAATCGAATTCCAGTTGACAGGAACATAAAGATGATTGTTTTGTCGCGCAATAATTCGTCTTGGCCAACTTTCCTTAAATTAAACTTTGCCCGGGTTTCGTTATTGATAACAGATAAAAGTCGGTTTGATTCTTCAATCGACATTCTTATGATTTCGCCGCGTTGTTCCTTTGGACGATCAATCAATGAAACAGGATTGCTGTCTAAAAATTTATTTATGCAATAAAACTCGAAAAAGCCATTCAAGACACTGATCAGCTGAACAACATAGTTTCTCTTAGCGCTTAGCGCGACAAAGTTAAAGTAGCCCATTAAGTCGGTCTTTGTTATTGTTTTAAGGTCGTTGATGTCAATTTCGGTAATCGCTTTCTTAAAAATGTTTTCGGCAAGATATTTGAAAAAGCCTATCAGTTGATAGATGTCTTTTTGTAGTGTTAGTTTACTGCGCGAATATTTTTTCTTTTCAAAATACAAACGACAGAACGGTGGCAGCCTTAACATTAACCGTTCCAAGTTAATGTCTAATAATATATCTCTTCTTTCGTAAAAATCCATTAGCAGATATGATACATTGCGTGGTTTGTAAAATCAATATTTGTTCAAAAAAAAATTCAAAAATATTGAAAAAATTGTTTGCTATGTAATAGAATATGAGTTAAAATAAAGGCAAGGTAGAGTTTTAGTATATTCCATTATTTTATTGTAAATGATACAAATATGGAATTAAAAAATAAAACGCTACCTAAATCGGGTGGCGTTTTCTTTTTGAAGTATTGAATTCAACACCTTTCGCCTTTTATTTTTAATCAAACAAGGGGGTTAAAAGGGGAAAAGGAAAATGCGACAACCGAGAGAAATTGGCGAGGCTTTCTACGAACAAAAGTATAAAGAACTCGTCAAATCGTTGGCGGATAAGGATATGCAAATATTCAATCTCCAACAGGAAAAAGCGCAGATGCAACAAAGACTGGATGACTTAAAAGAACTTGAACAGTATTTGCAGCAACAACGCGCCTATCAGCGGCTCGTAATCACGCCGGTAGTAACAAATACACGATTGCGTTAAAAGGAGTGAGGTTTTGAAAGAAACGAGAATCAAAGAAACACATCAATATGTCAGCTTCTATATTCCAAAAACCGTATATGCAGACCTACAACAATTATCAATTCAGAATGGTTTCGCAACGGTTAATGGTTATATGAAAGCCGCGATTGAGTTGATGATCGAAAAAGAAAAAGAAAAAACCGCCCAAAGGACGGTTCACTAATTGCACCATTAGTATAACACGGTTGCAAAATTAAATCAAATTAAAAGGAACAAAAAATGGATACAAACGAATTTAAGCAAGTTTTAAGTCAAGCTCAACTGTTAGGGTTTGAAACTTTTGGCGACCTTGCAGACCTGAAACAAAAGCTAGGGTGCAAGAACAATCGCGATTTTATCAATTCAATCAATGCGTTGTTTTGCAAATATGGCGACCAAATTGTGATTAGTTTAACGGAGGCGGCGTAATGAATCAACACGACACTATTTGCCATTTGGAGGAATTATGGCGCGATCCAGACTACAACTTCGCTACTGGCCGACGCTATGAAGACGAAGCAGAAGACGAGGACTACGAAGACGAAGAAGAAAACGAAGAAGAGGAGGAAAATTAAAAATGGAAGAAAAAACTTTTATTCAAAAATTGATTGAAATCCAATCACGCTTGATTGTTCCCAAAACGAAACGCAGAGAAAGTCAGGTTAAATTTGCGTTCCGAACTTGCGAAGAAATATTAACAGTAGCAAAACCACTTTGCATCGAACGCGGACTTTTATTAACCCTTAGTGACATTGTAGTTATGATAGGTAATAGATATTATTTAGAATCAAAAGCTACCATTACAGACGGCACCACCACAAAAGAATCTTATGGTTATTGCCGCGAGCCTGAAAAATTGCAAATAATGAGTGAATGTCAAACAACTGGTGCTGCTTCATCTTATGCTCGTAAGGTTGCACTTGGTGGGTTGTTCGGACTTGACGACAGGGATAATGACCCTGACCAATTACCACAGGACGATAACGACAAGCCAACTAATCCGCAAAAACCAGCTAGCGCGCCAATCGTTGCTGACCGTGAACTTTTAGTTGAAAAATTAACGGAACAAGGCAAACTTGAAAACACATTAAAGTGGGCAAAGGAAAATTATAAATGTGAAAATATTGCTGACTTGCCAGACAATGTTGTCATTTCGTTATTGAAACGATGCGAGGTGCAATAATGGCGCACTGTGAATATTGTGGGGCGGAAACCGACAATGGCAATCTTGAAGAAATTGACGGTGCTATTGTTCGTGTGTGCGATAACTGTCGCAACAATCCCACCTTTGGTGGTGAACTTTGCGCTAGACAGATTGAGAATGGTGCCGATAAACCAGCAGAACAGCCAAAACCAGTTGCACGCCACAGTTTTGACCCAGATGCCGCGTGGCTTGCCGAATTGAAACAAATTGAAAAAGAGCAAGAAACAATGGCATTGGTTGACGAGAAAGCATTATTGGAAATCTACAATGGACTGGAAAGACTACACAATGCCGAATCCAAATTTAAGGCACGACTACAAGATATTATGGAACGCAAGGGCGTTAATTCTTTGAAAACCAAATACTTTGCGATTTCTTACACAGCGGAGCATACGACAACTAAATTTGACCAAACCGCATTTAAGAAAGCGCACCCAGATTTGTTTGCTGAATTCCAAAAAAACACACCAGTTAAGGCATCTGTAAGAATCACATTAAAAAAAGAGAAAAAGGGAGAAGAAGAAAAATGATTAATAACGAACAAAGAATTATTGGACGATTAGGTGCGACACCTGAACTTGAGACAGTCGGAAAAGACAACATTTCTATTGCTAGATTCAGTGTGGCTGTTAGCCGTCGCAAAAAGGCGAATGAGGAAAACGCCAAGACGGATTGGTTCGACTGTGTCGCCTGGCGCGGAACTGCTGAATACATTTGCAAATACGGCAGGAAAGGCAAACTGATTGCAGTCAGTGGCGCTATGGAAAAAGAAGAATACGAAAAAGACGGCGCAAAACAAACCAGGTGGAAACTGCAAGTTGAAGAAGTTTCAATCCTTGAATGGCCAGATAAAGACGAAGAAGAAACCGTTTCATCGAGCTATGACAAACGCGAGGAAAGTCAAAGCGAACAAATCAAAATGACACCAATCGCTGATGACAGCTTGCCATTTTAAGGGGGCAGAGAATGAAACTCAGTAAACTTCGCATCGCAGAAGAACACGCACAATTCAAGGGTTTTGTAGAAGAAGAATTGCGCAAGGGAACAACTCGCACTTCGCTACGAATTAAAACCGGGCGCAATGATAGTTTCATTCGTGGCGTGGTTGCAGAGATTGCAAAAGAACAACCGGTCGTCTTCTCGTCACAAGAGACTGGTTATAAGATTTTGCCACCAAAAGAAAGTTTAACGCCTGAATGGCGCGCTTATTGGGGCACTTATCGCGACCACACAGTCGCAGAATTAAAAAGTCGGGTTAATGAATTAACCAAGCGGATTGACCCGCTAGAAAGGTGGTAAGCAATGATTAAAGTTGATACACGCGAAAAGCAAAACGCACACATTACCAAATTCTTTGAAGAAAACGGTATCGAGTTTTGCACTGATAAAACCTGCTACATTGGCGATTATTGTAACACCGAAAACCCAAATGTCTATGTTGAACGCAAGAATAGCTGGGACGAATTGGCCGGCAACTGCGGCAAGAATCACGACCGTTTTAGGCGCGAATTAGAGCGTTTGGACGATTGTGGCGGCAAGATGATTATCTTGGTTGAAACTAATGTCTCATTGCTTGAATGGAAGCCAAAACGCACTAAAATGACCGCCGAACAAATTGACAAAATTCTAACCGCCTGGGCACACAAACACAAAGTGTCTGTTATGACTACAACCAAAGACCAAGCGGGTTTATGGATTTACAAGATACTAACGGGGGTAAAAGCTAATGGGTAGAAATTTGAAAAGCGGAATGGACTACTTCGATCATTCAACAACGGCGCACGCTGACATTAAATTGGAAAAAGTGATGGCCTGGTATGGTGCCAAGGGTTATGCGGTGTATTTCTACCTGTTGGAAAAAATCTACGCAGAGCCCGATTATCGCTTAAATATTGAAGACGAAGACACTCTTGTTTTGATTGCAAATCGCTTGCGCCTGGAAGTTACAGAGCTTCGAGACATTATCACAAAGTGTGTTATGGTTGATTTATTTGACCGAAACACTTACGAAACTGAGCGCATTTTAACTTCACACGGTATCCAAAAAAGAGCAAATGAAGTTGAATTAAAACGCGAGAAAGAAAGAATGAAAAAATTTTCCCCAGATAGTGAAAGCATTTTCCCTAGGGAAAATGAGATAAACCCTAGGGAAAACGGCATAAATCCTAGGGAAAATGGTAGTTTTCCCCAAGGAAAAGACACATATAAAAACAGAACAGAAGAGAGAAAAACAGAAGAGAGAAAAACAGAAGAAATAAAAACAGAAAAGAATATAAGCGCTCGCCACTGTTTTGTTAAGCCAACTATCGAAGAAATCGCCGCTTACTGTGCAGAACGAAATAACGGTATTGATGCCGAAGCATTCTTTGCATTTTACAAGAGCGTTGGCTGGAAAGTTGGATCTAAACCAATGAAAGATTGGAAATCAGCTGTTATCACTTGGGAGAAACGCAATCGCAGACAAGCACCAGTAAAAACACAATCAACAAATCCGTTTTTAGATCTAGCAATGAGAGGTAGGGCATCGAAATGACGAGGGAAGAAACGATTGAATTATTGGCAGTAATCAAGGTTGCATATCCACAACAACTTGGCAAGATGAGTGACATTGAAGTTAATGCGATGGTTGGATTATGGGCAGATGAATTTAGAACGGTGCCAAAGCAAGTTATGGAAATCGCAGCCAAGGATTGCATCCATAAAAACGACTTCTTTCCATCAATTAAAAATTTGCGCGACGCGTTGAGTGAAATGTATAAAATTGCCGATGCAAAAATTCTAATTGGCTATGAAGTTCCAGACGATGATCCAGAAAGTTTTGGCAATGTTAAAACGGTTCACTATGATGCCGAAGCAACTCGCAAACTTGAATTTATTCGAAATGCCACTGCGGAATTTGCTAACGGGAAAAACTATTCCAATGGTTGGCTAACTAAAAGCATACAAACAGCTATTGAGTGTAAAGGTAATAATCATCTTTCGATCGGGGGTGGCAACTGATGGAATTCATTTTGAAGAACAATGCCGATTTGCTGAATGTTCAAGAAACGCTTTACAAAGTCGCACCCGAACTAAAAGAACACCCGTATGTTTGCGAAATCAAACCGTATGTGAAGAAACGCAGTTTAGATGCCAATGCATACTTTCACGTGCTGTGCGATGCTATTTCAAAAGCCACTAAACGCACTCCAATGGAAATTAAACGCGAATTGAACACAACCTACGGAACACCAGCAAAAGACGCGGACGGTCAATATGTGGGCGTTATTTTGCCAAAAAATGTTAAGGCTGAGCAGTTGTTAGATTATCCACTTTGGATTAAAGAAAAAGACATCGATGGCAAAAAATTTAATTGCTATTTGGTTTATAAACCGACCCACGAATTAAACAGTAAAGAAATGGCGCACTTAATCGATATGACAATTCACGAAGCCCAGCAGTTAGGAATTGAAACTAAAACGCCGGCGGAATTGGCCGAGTTAGATGGCTACGAAAAGGCGGTGGAAAAATGAGTCGAAGCATACTTTGCGACACCGATTCTCCGCGCTGTTACTTCTGCGGAGGTGTAATGCAACTTGAAAGTCATCATTGCTTATTTGGTATTGCGAACCGACAAAAGGCAGACAAATACGGGCTTTGGGTTTATCTATGCGCTGAACACCATCGCGGACAATTCGGGGTGCATCACTGCAAAGAACGCGCACGCGAACTGCAATCACTAGCGCAAATCAAGTTTGAAGAAAAATACGGACACGACAAATTTATGGCGGAGTTCGGACGAAATTATTTGGAGGAAATGTAAAAATGGGACAATTAAACTTAACGGCAAACAACACAGCCGAACAAAGAATCAAAGACTACCTGGAACAAAACGCAAGCGAAGCTTTGGTTGAAAAAATCAATAACGGTGTGGAAATTCAAAAAGACGGTAAGACCTTGATTAACAAAAAGACATTGGGCGGCTTTATGAATTACGCCACGGAAGAAGCTAGAAAACAAGCAGACGGAAGCAGTTATGCTTGTATTGACGATCAGACCGTGTTTGGTTGGGCGGTGCATTACTTCGAAGAAGAAAGCATCATCGGCAAGTTGTATAATCTTAACGGTGAAGAATACAACGCACCAAAACCGGCCAAATCGGTCGAATTAGCTAAACCAGCAAAAGTCGAAGTTAAAGAACAACCGAAACCTCAAAATCAACAAATCGATTTGTTTTCGATATTGGGCGGGGTGCAATGATTACCGAGAAAGACATTAAGCCGATACCGAAAGCAATGCTTGGCAAGATTAAAAAATTAGACCGCCGGCATAATCCGGCCAAAAGTAATCGCCGTAGATTTTATAAATACTTTACAAAGTTCAATCGCGAACTGTGCGAAGTAACGGTCGCAGTTAGAGATTACAAGAACAAATGGTATTGCAAACAAGTAGTGGTTCACGAGCTGCACGGCGAAAAAATGTTTGGACAAGATATTGGTTATACTTACTGCGGCGGTTATTGTGTGGGTTGGTTCCGTGAGGGAATAGACAAAATCGAAAGCTGGAAAGATTACGATTGGGGCTGGATGGAAGATAATCACTTCAATATCGAAGCACCATTTGTGAATAAAGAATTCGTATTGAAAATGCCACAGTTCAAGTATTCAGCCGTTGATTTATATAACCGGGACAATGTCTTGGAATACTTGCGACTTTATGAACAATACCCGGCCACTGAATACCTGGTTAAATGCGGTTTGGCAGTTTTGGCCACTAGCAAAATAATTTTGAAAAAATGCGCCAAAGACAAAAAGTTCTGCAAGTGGCTATACAATCACAGGTTTGAAATTGGAGTAAACAATTTTTACACAACATCAATCGTCCGGGCTTACAACGAAAACCGAAGCATTGAAGAAGCGTATCAATTCGATACCTTTGTAAAAAGTTTCCAACACGGCCACTGGGATAGAGTAAAAAAGATTTTCAAGGGCAAAGAAGAACAATACAAATTCCTGAAATACCTAGAAAAACAAAAGACCGACGGTTTTTGTTATTGGGACTATTTGGAAGCTTGCGAATATTTACACCTGGATATGAACTTGGAAAGAAACAGGTATCCGCACGATTTCAAACGCTGGCACGACATTCGCATTGACGAATACCGCAGCAAAAAAGCCGAAGCTGATGCAAAGCAAAATAAAATGTTCTGCAAAAAATTTGCCAAGGTCGCCAAGAAATATGGCGCATTGCAGCAAGAAAAGAACGGCTTCGCGATTATAATTGCAAAAAGCCCGGCCGACCTTAAACGCGAGGGCGAAATATTGCATCATTGCGTTGGTTCAATGAATTACGATCAGAAATTTGCACGCGAAGAAACATTGATCTTCTTCGTTCGCAATAAAGACCAAATCGAAACACCATTTGTAACTTTGGAATATTCACTGAAAAATCATAAGGTCTTGCAATGCTACGGTGAACACGATACCACGCCGGAAGAAAATGTTTTGCAATTTGTAAACAATGTTTGGTTGCCATACGCCAATCGAAAATTAAAAAAGGTATGCGCTTAAAACGGGG
>Ga0247609_10001040_pt1 | contig 34859 bp, 36 predicted proteins | sample 172DNAGHGlowgp2_FD_193487 | JGI IMG/M metagenome (GOLD analysis project Ga0247609, IMG submission 193487) | Sheep rumen microbial communities from Palmerston North, Manawatu-Wanganui, New Zealand - 1728 DNA GHGlow gp2 | ecosystem: Host-associated > Mammals > Digestive system > Stomach > Rumen ... | reverse complement strand
ACACCGCCAGGAACCTCCTGAATCCTTTCGCCGCCAGCCGGGTCGCAATAAGTCACAAAGTTGTCATCGTACCAGTGTTTAGACTGCTGCTGCTCAACGCTCGTTTTAGTCGTAATGTTGAAGCCTCCAAAATCTGCAACGACATAAACGGTATCTCCAACCCAGCCAACTTTCACAGCAGCAATATGAAGTCCAAAGTCCTGGCCGCCTGTAAACTTGTCAAAGCTTTCCGGCAGCTTGTCTCTCGGAAGAATCATAGACTCTTCAAACTTCTCGTAAACACTACCGTCAGGTTTTACCCAAAGACCATCACGGAATCGGGCTCTCTGTTTTTCCGGCATGTTATCCAGAATGTCGCTGATGTAATCTTCATCAAGATTTTCAGCATTGTCCGCCGGATTCAAAACCGTACTCACATACAAATCCGGGTTGTTTAATTTTTCATCAGTTCTCGGTTCAAGCTTTCTGATAAAAACCTTGTAAGCCCAGTGCATAGGTGAACACGGATTACAGTCATAAAAAAACTTGTTCTTGCAGCCTTCAACTTTCATCGCAAGTCGGCTGTAAGCTGTAGTAATCGCAGAGTAGGAAATCTGACTCACTTCGTTAAAGTAAATCGTCACATACTCATGACCTAAAATCCTGTCTACCTGTTCCTTGTCGCCAAGACCACCAATCCAAATCTCGCTTCCGTTCCACAGTGTTATCAAACCATCATGAACGTTAGCTTTATAATTTTTTGCTCCGATAGTTTTGTTCAGCCACGGTAAAAGCGTTTCGTGCAAAACAGAACTTCTTGCATCCTTCGCCCTGAAGCGGCAGATTAAATGTCTGCTCCCAGGATACCTGCAGGCCCGGAAGATGATAGCCATAACTAACACCGTAGTCTTCCCGGACCTCGAACCACCAAACAGCAGAATGTGTTTTGCCGCGCTGCTCAAAAGTTCAAGAGCTTTTTTCTGTACCTTCGTCGGCTTAAAGATTTCCGCAGTCATTACAAATCCTTAAACGAATCAACAAAGCTTATCGCCAGTTCCCCCTGGACCGGCTTTGTATTTTCCTTGTCCGCTCCAGTTATGAACGAATCAAGCTTTGCAGAACGCTCAAGTAAATCCATAGCACCGTCAGCATTCAGATCTTCCGGCTTCAAAGTCTTAAGCCTCTTTCCAACAAGCTCATCAAAACCGTTCAGCATTTCCATCTGTTTCTTTCTGCGCTCAACACGCTCCGCAAGAATTTCTCTTTCAGTTTCTTTCGCAATGTAAGTGTCATATTCCAGAGCTCTTTCATTCCAGCGGTAAAGTCTGGCATAACGCGCCCAGCTTCCGTACTTCTTCGGGTCAATACCGTGCATCTCCATACACGCTTTAATGCTCCGCTTGTAACCCATGCTGCGGAAAAGACAGAAGGCCTTGAACGCCTTGGGAGGCTCGTCGTCTAATCTTTTCTCCCAAGAGTTCAAAGGCTGTTCTGCCAAAGGAAGTTCACTGTTCGCGGTCTTAACAGTGTCCTTGTCTCCCACCTGTAACACCTCCTTTCTGCCTTATGGTAGTTGTCACTAACAAAAGTCAGCGCGTTTATTTTTCAACGACAAGATTTATTTTCCTGCGTCTTATTAAGTGCTCACAAAAAGCCGTGTTCAATTTCACAGGCTCTCCCTCATACATAGTCAGAGTGATACAAATATCACCGTAGTCTTTTTCATAAGCCATTTTCTCAAGATACTCAGCAGCCTCATTAACAGCTTCCTTCACAGTCAGTGAACGTTTTTCTCCAAACATAATTACGCCCCCTTAACCATAGAACCAATCCAGCCATACAAATCTTTCTTGCGGAAAATAATCCGTCTTCCAAAATTCACATGCGGAATCTTGTTTTGCTTTGCCAATTTGTAAATGTAATTCGTACTGAATTTCAAATAGGCCGCAGCTTCTTCAACGCTCAGCAAATCCAAACCATCGTCTTTGTTCTCGCTCATAAAAGCCTCCAAAAAGTTTTTAAAATAAAAAAAAAGCCACAACAGTCTTTCTGTTATGGCTTAATAATACTCCCGGTCACTCTTTCCCGTTGGTTAATAATTCTTAACTTTTAGGAAAGCCTATTTTTTATTAAATTTCCGACCCCCACCTCGCACGGGTGGGGGTTGCACCTTCCCGGGGTGGGGGTCGGCCTGTTTTTCCTTCGGAATCATTTCAACAGGATTTCGGAAAGATTTCGGAAAACAAAATTCACACTCAAAAAAAATCAAACAAAATCAGTTGTAAAACGCCCGAAAATATGCTAATATAAGTCAAATAAGACTTATTATATTTGAGAAACATTGGATATAATCACATATTGCATGAGACTGTAGCTCAGTTTGGATAGAGCGTCACCCTGCGGAGGTGGGGGTCGCACGTTCGAATCGTGTCAGTCTCAAAGTTAGCTCGTTCGTAAAGGAACGAGCTTTTTTTATGTTTGCGACCGTCGCGGCGAATCGTGGCTATAGCAGGCATATTATCCAAGAATCATCAAAATTTTCTCTTTTTTTTCAAAAAATTTCACTTTTTTCCAAAAATTTTTGTAACAACTCCACTTTTATTTCTAATAATATACAGGCGAAAAATATAAGTGCCTAAGGAGTTATTATGAGTGATATTTATCAACCAAAACCTGTCGACCAGTTGACTTTTACCGATGACGGTATGTTCCAGGCGGTAATGCATGATCCAACTGTGTGTTCAAAAATTGTAGAACATCTGTTGCATATTCAGGTTGACCACATTGATTTTCCTGAACTCGAAAAAACAATAGCACCGTATTACACAAGCAAAGGAATAAGAATGGATGTCTATATTAAAGATTCAAACAGGGTTATAGATGTTGAAATGCAAGCCAGGTCTCGCAAGGCTCTTGGTAAACGTACGCGTTATTATCAGAGCATGATAGACATTGATAATCTTATGAAAGGAGATGATTATTCCATGCTTAAGGAAAGTTATATTTTATTCATCTGTAAGAATGATCCGTTTAAAGATGAAAATGAAAAACAATATGGACTTCCTTGTTATACATTCAAAACTGTTTGTAACGAAAATACAGATGTGAATCTTAATGACAAAACCATAAAGGTGGTTTATAATGCAAGTGCATACGAGAAAGAAGAAGACGAATGGATTCGCCGTTTTCTAAATTATGTATATACAGGTGAAACTGGCAAAGATGATTTTTCAAATTATCTTTCTGCCATAGTAGAAAAGATAAAACAGAATGAAGAATTCAGGAGTTTGTATTTATCTATGAACTTACATGATTTTGATATAAAGGAAGAAGCTAAAGAAGAAGGTATTCTGCAAGGCGCCCAGCAACAAGCCATCCAAGCCGCCATCAACCTTCTAAAAATGCAAGTTCTTTCTCCAGAACAAATTGCCCAAGTACAAGGCCTCCCTCTCGAAAAAGTCCTCGATCTCCAAAGCCAACTCAAAAATTCTTCCTCACTTGCTTGAAAATACCCCATTTTCGTAGTAGAATAATAGAAAACGCGCTGTTTTGGACGGCACGGAGTAAAAGTGTGGATTGCTATTGCATAATGGTGAAAACCGGTGCTGAAGAAAAATTCAAGAGCTCTGCAACCGAAAAACTTGCACAGGCGGGCGACGGTTCAAAGTTCTATTTTTTTAAAAAGCAGATGATGGCAAGAAGCGGTTCTGGTTTTGAAGAGCCACTTTTTCCTGGTTATATATTTATGGAAACCCAATCCCTTTCGCGTGAAACAATCGAAACGCTAAAAAAGGTAACAGGGTTTTATCATTTTCTTTTTGACAACGCAAATCCACAAAAACTCAATGGCAACGACTTAGCCTATTACTCCACCTTCCGTAAAAACGGAGAAGTCTTAGGCCTTTCTCAGGCAAGCTTTGACCAAAATCAGCGCATAAAGATAATCCAGGGCCCGCTAAAAGGTCTCGAAGGAAAAATCATACGTGTGAATCGCCGTTGCAAGCGCGTCACCGTACAAATAGAAATGTTCGGCTACAGCAAAAAAGTAGACTTAGGCTACTGCGATGCTCAAAGCCTGTAACATAAACCCACAACCGCCACAGTGCACTGTCAATGCCTGATAGAGGTGCAGTCCCCACTCCGGCCTTTATCCCCGGGCACAGGAAGTCTTGTGCGGGGTGCCGTCTTTTTTTTAAGAAGAGGGGAGTCCAAAAACTCCTCTTTTTTTTGAAACAGATTGCGTGCCAATGGGGGTGGTGGGTGGACTTTTGACAAAGTTCTTAAAGTAAATATAGATTAAATACGATAAAATAATTAAACTATTTGATAGGGTGTTATAATGAATAAATTCAGAAGTGTAGGTTATTTTGTTGATTCCATGTTGGGAAATGATAATAACAAACGCCAAAGTTTCTGTGAACTTCTTAATTTTTCTCTTTTAGATCTGACTCGGTTATGTGAGGGACGTATAGGTTTGACACCTGTACAATTAGAAAAAACAGCAGCATTTTTTAAGAAACCAATGACAGAAATATTGAATTATTCAAACAATGATTCATATAAAAATATGATTCATTGTCGCACTGATTTTTCAGAACAAAAAAACTGTGACAAAATACTTGATATAATTGATTCTTATATTGATGTTTACGAAGCAGTATAATTTATATAAATGAAACATCCAAATTATTTAGAAGATTTTCCAGAAGAAGTTTCTCGTGCAATTCAGCAATTTATTGATTCTATTAAGAAAGAAACACCATATTTTTTTGGTTCAAATCTGATAATTCGCGATGACATTTTTTCAATTTTGGAAAAGACTGCAATAGTCGTGTTTTATCCTTTAGAGGATGAGAATGATGGTTTTCATATACAAAGAACCCTAAAGGGAAAAAGTACAGATTTTGTTTATATAAATACTTCAAAAGCAATTGAAAAACAGATTTTTACAGCTGCTCATGAACTAGGTCATAGACTTGATGTAGAAAAGTATATTTCTGAATGTTGTAAAAAATTTGATGTACAGAAATACAGAGAAAATGTTGTAAATCGCTTTGCAACATTACTTTTAGTGCCAGAAAATGAATTTAGAACTGTAGTTGAAGAAAAATTAAAAGAGTTAAAGGGAGACGAAATAGAGTCATCTTCTCCAATACAAATTTCATTAATAGATGTATTCAGACTTACTGCTTTCTTGATGGATTATTTTTTTGTTCCTTTTAAAACTATTGTATATAGATATTCAGAAACTGGTATAATTACAAAAGATGTTCGAAATAAAATATTAAGTAATTATTCAGAAAAGTTGCTAACTGAATGTATCAGCGAGGGCAAATATCTACGACTTAATACTCCAAATAATAAAAAAAGCATAGCAGATTATGCAGAGTTACTTGAAAAAGCTGAAAGTTTAGAAACTTTGCCATTTCAAAAAATCAGAAAAATTAGGGTGCAGTTTGATATACCTGAACTTACTGAAGATAATAAATTAAAACTTATGCTTACGGTCAAGGAGTAATGAATGGATGAATCCAGAGTGCTGCTTGATTCGGATTTTTGTAACATGCTTACAGAAATTAATAGTGAAAAAATTGATTCAAGAAAATTATTAGAAGATTTGATTTCTATTCTTGGTAAAGTTCCTTATATTCATGAATATCTGGTAAATGAAGAATTGTTTAATAATACAATAATACAGGATTTTCTTAAAGAAGGGAAAATCAAAGTTCTAAAATATTCTGAAATAACACAGAATGGAAAGTATAAGCAACTTTATGAAGATACCTTCGAAGAATTTTTTTACACAATGAATGATGAAGATTTTTCACAGATAAAATCCAAAACTGATTGTTTTTCATTTCGAAAGCAAGGTTGTAATTTAGGAGAGATACACTCCTTAATTGCAGCACGATTTTTAAGTATCCCTCTTTTTTATTCGAATGATACTGGAGCAAGAGCCCTTGCTAAAAAGTATGATACACAAGATTGTGTTGTAAAGTTGGTTTCAGGTCTTGATTTGATGATAGAATATAAAGATACAAAGCTGTTTGATAGAAATATCCGCCGTGCAATATTCGCAAAATATGAAATAGCACATTGGAAAGAACGATATAATGCAGCTGTAAATAAATAAGAGGACATAAATATGAAAATAAACAAAATCGCCGTAGCCGGTACAGGTTACGTAGGTCTTTCTTTAGCAACATTACTCGCACAGCATAATGATGTTGTTGCTGTAGATGTTGTTCCAGAAAAAGTAGACCTTATAAACAATAAAAAGTCTCCAATTCAAGATAAAGAAATAGAAGAGTTTCTTGCTACAAAGCCTCTTAAACTTGTAGCAACAACAGATGGTCCCGCAGCTTACAAAGATGCAGATCTTGTCATCATTGCAACACCAACAAATTACGATCCAAAATTAAACTTTTTCGATACAAAATATGTTGAGCAGGTAATCGAACTGGTGCTGAAAGTAAATCCAGATGCAATAATGATTATCAAATCAACAATTCCGGTTGGCTACACAAAATCAGTACGCCAGAAATACAATACAAAGAATATTATTTTTGCACCAGAGTTCCTTCGCGAAAGCAAGGCACTTTACGATAATCTTTATCCAAGCCGCATAGTTGTAGGAACAGACTTGCAAGACCCACGCCTTGTAGATGCCGCACACACCTTTGCAGAGCTTTTGCAGCATGGCGCAATCAAGCAGAATATTCCAACCCTTTACATGGGCTTTACCGAAGCCGAAGCTGTAAAACTTTTTGCAAATACATATCTTGCCTTGCGCGTAAGCTACTTCAACGAACTCGATACATATGCAGAAATTAAAGGCCTTGATACAGGCAGCATTATCAAAGGTGTTTCTCTGGACCCTCGTATAGGGGACTTTTATAATAATCCTAGTTTTGGTTACGGTGGTTACTGTCTTCCAAAAGATACAAAACAGCTTCTTGCCAACTATAATGATGTACCACAGAATCTTATCAGTGCAATCGTTCAGTCAAATACAACTCGTAAAGACCACATTGCTCAGATGATTATTGATAAGAATCCAAAAAAGGTTGGCATCTATCGCCTTACAATGAAGTCAAACAGCGACAATTTCCGTGCCAGTGCAATTCAGGGAGTTATGAAGCGCATTAAAGCAAAGGGGATTGAAGTTGTGGTTTATGAGCCAACGCTGCATGAAGACTTGTTCTTTAATTCTAAGGTAGAAAAAGATTTGGCAAAGTTTAAGAGCGAGTGCGATGTGATTATTGCGAATCGAAAGGCGGATGAACTGGCTGATGTGGCGGAGAAGATTTATACTAGGGATTTGATGGGTAGGGATTAGCAATTTAATATGTCCGACGAAAATACAACTAATAATCCTTCACAGAATGAAGAACCAAAATCCTCACCAATTCAACAGCAAGCTGTCTCAAAGAATAAAGTAATTTCCTCTTTAATCTGGAAGTTTCTGGAGCGTGGTGGTGTGCAGGGAGTTCAATTTGTTCTTTCTATTATATTGGCACGCCTTGTTACTCCAGAAGATTATGGTGTAATTGCAATCCTTCTGGTTTTTATACAGATAGCAACGGTTTTTATTCAAAGTGGATTTAATACTGCTTTAATTCAGAAAAAAGAATCAGATGACTTGGATTTTTCTTCTATATTCTATTTGAGTCTTTTTGTAGCAGGAATTTTATATGTAATTTTGTTTTTTGCATCTCCGTTTGTTGCAAAGTTTTATAAATCTGAAACACTTACACAGTTATTACGAGTGATATCACTTACTTTGTTTTTTGGCGCAGTTAATAGCGTTCAAAATGCCTATGTTTCTAAAACCATGCAGTTCCGTAGATTCTTTTTTAGCAGTATGGGAGCTGTAATTGGTTCTGGTATTGTTGGAATTGTAATGGCCTACAAAGGTTTTGGAGTTTGGGCTTTAGTAGCACAGCAGTTAGTTAGAGATTTTCTTATATGCATAATTCTTTGGTTTACAGTTAAATGGCGTCCAATGTTTATTTTTTCTTTTGCAAGAGTAAAAACTTTATTTTCTTTTGGCTGGAAGCTTTTAGTTTCTGCTTTGTTGGATACTGTGTTCCGAAATATTTACAACTTAATAGTTGGGCGAATTTATGACAAGGAAACTTTAGGCTACTTTAATAGGGGACATCAGTTTCCACAGGTTATAGCAGCTAATCTTGATGGAGCTATCCAGAGCGTTATGTTGCCAACTCTTTCTTCGCATAATGACAATCCTGTTGAAATAAAAAGACTTACACGACGTTCTATTTCTATGAGTGCTTTTTTATTAATGCCTTGTATGTTTGGACTTGCAGCTGTTGCAGAGCCCCTTGTTAAAGTATTGCTTACAGATAAGTGGCTTCCTTGTGTGCCGTTTTTACAGTTGGCTTGTATAAGTTATGCAATTTATCCTATTCATACTGCAAACCTTACAGGAATTAATGCGCTTGGGCGCAGTGATGTATTTTTAAAACTTGAAATAATAAAAAAAATTATTACAATTCTAAATATTGTGATTACAATTCCATTAGGAATATATGCAATGGCAATAGGACAAGTAATATCTGCTTTTATTGCATCTTTTATAAATGCCTGGCCAAATAAAAATTTGATGAATTATACTTATTTTGAACAATGGAAAGATTTAATGCCATCTTTTTTGTCTTCAATAATTATGGCTGTTTGTGTATGGTTTATTAATTTGATTCCAATTACATCAATTTGTATATTATTGCTTCAGATTGTATCTGGCATCGGAATATATATATTGCTTTGTAAAATCCTAAAAATAGAAACATACTCATATTTTATAAAAACAATAAGGGGATTGAAAAATGGCAGAAAATAAAACAATTACAGTAACTTCACCATTACTTCCAGATTTAAAAGAATTTGAAAAAATGTTGGAAGATATTTGGCAGAGAAAATGGCTTACAAATAATGGATACTATCATAAGGAATTAGAAAAAGCTTTAGCTGATTATTTGGGAGTTCCTTATATTTCTTTGTTTACAAATGGAACTTTACCACTTATTACAGCATTGCAGGCAATGCGAATAACTGGCGAGGTTATTACAACTCCATACAGTTTTGTTGCAACAACACACTCAATCTGGTGGAATAACTTAAAACCAGTTTTTGTCGATGTAGAGGAAGAAACTGGTAATATTGATCCAGAAAAAATTGAAGCTGCAATTACTCCAAGAACAACTGCTATTATGCCAGTACATGTTTATGGAACTCCATGTAATACAAAACGTATTCAAGAAATCGCAGATGTTTATGGACTTAAAGTTATATATGATGCAGCTCATGCTTTTGGGGTAAACGTAAACGGTAAATCAATTCTAGAAAATGGAGATATGAGTACATTAAGTTTCCATGCTACAAAAGTATATAATACTGTAGAAGGTGGAGCATTGATTTGTCGTGATGAAGCAACAAAGAAAAGAATTGATTATCTTAAAAATTTTGGTTTTGCTGGTGAAACAACCGTTGTAGCTCCTGGAATTAACAGTAAGATGGATGAGATTCGTGCTGCATATGGATTATTAAATTTGAAACAGGTAGATGAAGCAATTGCAAAAAGAAAGCATGTTGCAGAATTATACCGTGAAGCATTAAAGAATGTTTCAGGAATCAGATTCTTAAATGATATCGAAGGTGTTCGTCATAATTATTCCTATTTCCCAATCTTTATTACGGAAAAAGAATATGGAATTAGTCGCGATGCTTTGTATGATAAATTAAAGAGTCAGAATATCCTTGCAAGAAGATATTTTTATCCACTTATTTCAAACTTCCCTGTATATAGAGGTCTTGAATCTTCAAATCCTGCAAATCTTCCTGTCGCAACAAAACTTGCAGACCAAGTATTATGTCTTCCTATGTATGCAGATTTGACAGAAGATGACGTTGAAAGAATTATGAAGGTGGTTTGTAAAAAATGATTAATTCTTATTCACCGATTCAGAAGTTAACTGAGGTTGATAATACAGTTTATATCAAAAGAGATGATTTGTTACCATTTTCATTTGGTGGTAATAAGGCTAGAATTGCACAAGAATTTTTAGATGATATGAAGAGGAAAGATATGAACTGTATGATTGGATATGGTAATGCACGTTCAAATCTTTCTCGTGTTTTAGCTAATTTGTGTGCAGCTGAAAATATTGAATGTCATATTGTTTCTCCATCTGATGATGATGGTTCTGTAGTTAATACATTTAATGAAGAAATGTGTAAAATTAATGGTGCCATTTTTCATTATTGTAACAAATATGAAGTAGCAAAAACAATTGAAAGTGTAATAAATTCTTGTAAACTCAATGGTAAGAAACCTTACTACATAAATGGTGATATAACAGGGCATGGTAATGAGGCTGTTCCTGTAATGGCATATTATAAGGCATATGATGAGATTCATAGTTATGAAGAAGAAAATGCAATACAATTTGATTATATTTTTCTTCCTGTTGGGACAGGAATGACACAAGCAGGTTTGTTGTGTGGTATATCTTATTATTCAAGTAATACAAAGGTGATAGGAATCTCAATTGCAAGAAAAGCTGAGGTTGAAAAAGATGTGTTATATCGATTTGTTTCTGCTTTTATTAATGAGCAAGGTTTACAAGATATAAATAATATTGAGTATAATATAGATGACTCCTATTTGTGTGGAGGATATGGAAAATCTAATAATGCTATTAATAGTATAGTAAAATCGATGTTTATAAAATATGGAATACCATTTGATTCAAATTATTCAGGTAAAGCATTTTGGGGAATGAAGGAATATCTTAAACGAAAAAATATACATGGAAAAAAAATATTATTTATACATACTGGAGGTACTCCATTATTCTTTGATAATTTGAATAATCTACAAAATTCTTATGCAATTGAAGAATGCTATAATAAAACGCTTTTGTTGGAGTTTTTGAATTCTATCGATAAATTATTACCTGTTCCTTTAAGTGAAAGAGTGAATCTATCTGAATATACAGACAAGATAATTAATTGTGGGAAAGTATTGTCTATAAAAGATGGAAAAGAAATAAAAGCTGCTGCTTTATTCTATTGTAATGATGTAAAAACGGGCAAAGCATATATCACTCTTCTTGCAACAAGAAGCTCAGCCCAAAAAAAGGGATTTGCAAAAAAGTTGCTTGATGGAACTGAAAAATATTGCAAAGACCATTCAATGAAAACAATAGCTCTAGATACTGATATTTCTAATACATCTGCAATAGCTTTATATTCAAAATGCGGATACAGAATTGATGCAATCGATAAAAAGATACATATGATTAAACATTTAGTGGAATTTTGAGTTTAAGAAGGAGAATAAATAATTTGAATATTTTATTAACATCTGCTGGACGCAGAACTTATTTAATTGATTACTTTAAGGATGCTATGAAAGGGATTGGAAAAGTATATGCATCAAATAGTACATATACATATAGTCTTTCTCATGCAGATGAATATGTAATAACACCTCTTATTTATGATGAAAATTATATATCATTTTTATTGAATTATTGTAAGGAAAATAATATTTCGGCAATTATTTCGTTATTTGATATTGATTTATACATTCTTGCTGATAATAAATCTGTTTTTGCAGAAAATGGAATAAAAGTAATTGTGGCCGACAAAGAATCAATTGCGATATGTAACGACAAATGGAAAACTTATGAGTTTTTACAGAATTGTAAGATAAAATGTCCAAAAACATATAATACAATTAATGATATTAAAGACGCACTTCATTCTGGTGATGTTTGTTATCCTATTATAATAAAGCCAAGGTGGGGAATGGGGTCAATAGGAATATATATAGCCGAAAATGAGGATGAGTTGAATGTCTTATCTAATAAAGTTAAAAGGGCAATCTTCGATTCATATTTAAAATATGAATCAAATCAAGATGCTGAAAAGTGTGTTCTATACCAAGAGAAAATTATTGGTCAAGAATGTGGGTTGGATATATTTAATGATTTTGATGCAAATTTGGTTACTGTTGTTGCTAAGAAAAAAGTTTCAATGCGAGCAGGTGAGACTGATATAGCAGAAGTTATTGATAATAAGGAATTCTTACTTTTAGCAAAAACTTTATCAACGAAGTTAAAACATATTGGAAATTTGGATGTTGATGTGTTTAAGGCATCTGAAGGTGAAATTTTTGTTTTGGAATTAAATTGTCGTTTTGGTGGTCAGTATCCTTTTAGTCATTTAGCTGGTGTGAATTTTCCTAAACAAATTGTAAAATGGTTGTTAGGTGAAAAAACTGATATAAATCTGCTTAATGCTGAAGTCGGTGTACAGTCATGTAAAGATTTATTGCCAGTGAGGATTAAAAAATAAATGATTGATATTACCCAAGAAGAAATAATAGAGTGTTGGAATAACAAAGATACTTCTACTCCAACAGTTTCTATTTGTTGTATTACCTATAATCATGCTAGTTATATAGAACAATGTCTAGATGGTTTTTTAATGCAAAAAACTACTTTCCCATTTGAAATAATTATTCATGATGATTGTTCGACAGATGGTACAACAGAAATTATTAAAAAATATGTGGAAAAATATCCAAAGTTATTTGTTCCTTTTTATGAGACTGAAAATCAATATTCAAAAGGTGTTAGAGGAATATATGTAAATTATGTTTTTCCTCATGTAAAAGGTCAATTTGTTGCAATGTGTGAAGGAGATGATTATTGGATAGATTCAGAAAAATTAGAACGTCAGATACAGTATTTAACAAAGAATACAGATACGGCATTGCTTGCTGAAAATACTCGCGTCGAGAATTCAATTAAAAATATATCATATCTTTTTTCTTCTGAGAAAACAGAATCTTTTTCACTGGAAGAAATTTTATATAAACGAAGATTCGCAACTTCTTCTGTTGTCTTTAGATATAGTGTACTAAAAGAATTCTTACCAAAATTAAAGACCTCTTGTGATACTATCATATGGGCTTGTTGTGCTTCTGTAGGTAAAATTGATTATATACCAAATGTTTCGTCAGTGTATAGAAGAGGATTTCAAGGTGTTACCGAGAACACAAATAAATATAAGTGGGCATTAAAAAATGAAGAATGGTCAAAGCAAATATACGAATTATTTGTTCCTGAAAAGATAAAAAGTCATTCTTTGGATTTTGGGTTGTTTAAGGCTTTTTTGGTTGCTTTCTTAGATAAAAAGAAACAAAAACAAGATATTTGTAATATTATAAAAAAAATATTCGTGTATTATAGATTTGGTTATTTGATAAGGTTATTTTTGGAAAAATATGGTAATAAAATTTCTAAAAAATAATTTAGCGCTTCTCATGATAAATATCTATTGGATATTCTTACTTGTATTACATAATACAAGTTTGTCATCTATTAGAAAAGCTAATTTGAAAATACAGTTACTTTTTGTATTAATGCTTTTATTTATTAATATTGGATATTTTTGTATTTGTTATGTAAAAAAGACTAGTACTTTAGGGGTAATTATTAGACCTTGTAGTAGTAATAAATTAGAACATTCAATAATTATATGGTTGATTTTAATTTCTTTAATTCTTATTTTAATTGGTTTACGCTCAGGTGTTTTTAGCATGTCATACAAGGCTTATTTTTTACGGATGCGAGGTAAAGATGCAGAAGCTCTTACTGGGATAGGCTTGATTGATTTTGGAATAAAAATATTTATCTATCCGATTCTTCTTGCATTTCTGTTTATAGAATTATATTTCAGAAAGTTTCCAAAAAGAATTGTTTTTTTTACTTTAGGTATAATTGTTTTTTATGTCTACCTTACTCAAACCAATTATGCATTATTAGCTGCTATTTATGTGTTAGGGGTTTATTTTATTTCTGGTTATGGTGTATTTTCCATTAAACAGTTTATAAAGATTATTATTCCTCTTTTTATTTTGATTATGATAGCTGCTACTACGCGATATGGAAAATTTTCTTTTGTAAAAATCTTTAAATACTACTTTGTTGATTATTATACTCTTGGATTTTATATGTTCCAGGAAAAATCTCAAGGAATGCAGTCTGCTGGTTTAGATTTTTCATTTGGTAGATCATTATTAGGACCGATTGAATTATATATTAATCAATTTTTTAGAACTATACATCTTGGCTCTGTTTTTTTTCCTGTTTATACTGAAAATATTGATTATAACGCAATTTTTATTCCTGCAAAGATTAATGGAGCGATATCAAATGCATTTGATACAATTTTATTTACGTTTTATAGAGATTTTTCATATCCAGGCATTTTTGCTGGCAGTTTTTTATTAGGCGGTCTACTAGGGTATGCAAAGAAAAAGAAGTCAATCTTTTATAAAGTATTATATTGTTATATAATTTTTGTGTTATTAAAAGGTAATTCTGTTAGTCCTTTTGAACAAGCATATATATATATGACACCATTTATTTTTTATATTTTTTCAAGGAAAGGTGAAAAAAAATGTCTATTAAGTCAATAGTATTAAATAATCATTTTTTAAGAGAACTCTTTTTTCTTATATTTCATAAAAAGATAAATAAACGTAAATTAGATAAAAAAATTGACAAAATTTCATTAATTAAGATAAAAAAACAAAAGAGGCAGAATAATCTTATTGTATCATTGACAAGTTATGGAGAAAGGCTTTCAGACTTAAGATATACTTTATATTCTTTAATTACTCAAACAGTTTTACCAGAAAAGATTATTGTTTGGTTAGATGACAACGATGTAATTCCAGAATACTTACGCATTTTTGAAACTTATGGTGTAGAATTTTCTTATTGTGAAAATATTAAGTCTTATAAAAAATTAATTCCGACTCTTAGAAAGTTTCCTAATAAATGTATTATAACGGTGGATGATGATATTTTTTACAATAAAAATTTAATAAAAAAACTATGGAAATATCACATAAAGTGGCCTGATTGTAAAATAGCTCATATTGCCCATGATGTACTTTTTTCGGACGAAAGAACTTTGATGCCTTATACAAAATGGAAACATAATGTTTGTAAAACAAAAAAAAAGAATGCATGTTTTCCCACTGGGGTTGGGGGAATATTATATCCAACAAAGTTATATAACTCAGAATTTTTAGATAATAAATTATTCACAAAATTATGTCCAAATGCTGATGATGTATGGTTCTATTTTATGGGGTTGTTGTCAGAGCAAAAAACAATAATTGTTCCTCATCCATATAATCATTTGAGATATGTGGATATTTATAAGGAATATGGATTAAATAATAAATCTACTCTACAATCATTAAATGTGAATCAGAATTTCAATGATGTACAAATACGGAATGTTATGAATCATTTTCATATTACAGATAAACAATTATATGGGATTATTATGGAGTCATAGCGAAAAATGAATGAAGAATATTTAGTATCAATTATTACTCCAAATTATAATTGTGCTCGTTTTATCTCAATGACTATAGAATCTGTTTTAGCTCAAACTTATACTAATTGGGAAATGCTTATTGTTGATGATTGTTCAACAGATGGTAGTTATGAGATTGCTTTGAATTATGCAAAAAATGATACAAGAATTAAAGTGTTAAAAAATGAAAATAATTCTGGAGCTGCATTTTCAAGAAATCGAGCTATTCAAGTTGCAAAAGGTGATTTTATTGCATTTCTTGATTCTGATGATTTGTGGTATCCAGAGAAACTTGAAAAACAGTTATTATTCATGGAAAATAATAATTGTGATTTTTCTTTTACTGAATATTTACATATTGATGAAAACAATGAAAGTTTACATACAATCGCGAATGTTACTAAAAAATTATCTTATTTTAAGATGATGTTTCATTGCTGGCCTGGTTGTCTAACTGTTATGTATAATCAAAATGTTACTGGAAAAGTATATGCAGATGAAATAAAAAAAAATAATGATCATGCGTTATTTTTAAGAGTATTAAAAAAATGTAGTAATGCAATGGGGATTAATGAAGTATTAGCGCAATATAGGATTCGTAAAGGAAGTATTTCAAGTAAAAAAGCTGACATCATAAAATATTACATAAAAGTAATACATAATTTCGAAAAAAAGCCTTTCCTTTTTGCATGTTTTTGTGTATTTACGCATGTATTGATAAAGTCTACCATTAAGTATAGGAAAGAGTAATGTTTTTAGCAAAATTGTATTACAAGAAAATAAAGAAAACAGAAGTTCCATATTATGCAAATTATTCATTTATAAAAATAATTTCAAAACCATTTAGGAAGATATTTATACATAATATAATTCCTTATTGTCCATTTAATAAATTACGGGTACAACTTTATAGAATGGCAGGATTTAATATTGGAAAAAATGTCTTTATAGGAATGAAATGTTATATAGATGATATGGAACCAAATATGATTACTATAGAAGATGATGCAATTGTATCATTTGAAGTTTGTATGTGTGTTCATGGAAGATTTCAAAAGCATACTCCAATTGTTATAAAGAAAAATGCATATATTGGTTGTAGAACAACCATTCTTTCAGGGAAAAATGGAATAACTATTGGAGAAAATGCTGTAATAGGTGCCTGTTCTTTAGTTACAAAATCAATCCCTGATGGAGATGCAGTTTATGCAGGTGTTCCTGCAAAGAAATTACATGAATAAATTACTTGAAAATATATAGGGGGAATTATATGACACGATTTTTTGATATACTTTTTTCTGGAATTGCAATAATAATTTTATTCCCATTTATGCTTCCAATCATGATTGGCTTAAAATTGACAGGAGAGCATGATATTTTTTACTTACAAGAAAGAATTGGTAAGAATGGAAAACCTTTTAAGGTTTTCAAGTTTGCCACAATGATGCGTAACTCTGCAAACATGAAAGGTGGTCTTGTTACATTAAAAGATGATCCTCGAATCTTACCAATGGGAAAATTTTTGCGCAAAACAAAGATAAATGAACTTCCTCAATTAATTAATATTTTTATTGGTAATATGAGTGTTATTGGTTATCGACCTTTTGTGAAAAAACATTATGATTTGTATTCTGATGAAGTAAAAGCTCAGATTGCAAAGATTGTTCCTGGGCTAAGTGGAATTGGCTCTGTTGTTTTCCGTGATGAAGAGGATATTCTTCATACCGTGGAAGATCCAAATAATGTTCATGATAACATTATCACACCTTATAAAGGACAACTTGAATGCTGGTATGTAAATCATAGGAGTGTTGCAAATTATTTTAAGCTGATTTTTGCAACTGTACTTGTTGTAATAAAACCTCAATCAAAAGTTTGGCAGAAATGGTTCAAAGATTTACCTCCTGTGCCAGAAAACTTAAAACAATATATTGGAGATTAAAAATATGAAAGATTTTTCAAAAATTACAGATTACATTAAATCATTATATCCAGAAATGGATCCTGTTCTTTTACATTGTCCTCAATTCTTAGGAAATGAAAAGAAATATTTGAATGAATGTATTGATACTAAGTTTGTTTCTTACGTAAGTCACTTTGTAACAGATATGGAAGACCAGATAAAAAAGCTAACTGGTGCTAAATGTGCAGTTGCAATGGTAAGTGGAACAGAAGCTCTGCATATGGCTATGGTTGCAGCTGGAGTAAAGGCTGGAGAGGAAGTAATTTCTCAACCATTGACTTTTGCGGCAACTAGTGCTGTTATTGTAAACTGTGGTGCAATTCCTGTTTATGTTGATGTTGATAAAGACACAATGGGAATGTCGCCTAAATCGTTAAAAGAGTATTTGGAAAATAATACAAAGCAGGAAGGTGGTAAGTGTATTAACAAGAATACAGGTCGTGTTATTTCTGCTTGTATTCCTATGCATACTTTTGGTCACCCTTGTCGTATTGATGAAATTCGTACAATTTGTGATGAGCACAACTTGATGCTTATTGAAGATGCTGCTGAATCTGTTGGTTCATTCTACAAAGAAAAGCATACAGGTACTTTTGGTAAAGTTGCAATTCTTAGTTTTAATGGAAACAAAACACTTACAACTGGTGGCGGTGGTATGCTTATTACTGATGATGAGGAACTCGCTGCACGAGCAAAATATCTTTCAACAACTGCAAAAGAACCTGCAAAGTGGGGATACTATCATAAAGTAGCTGGTTGGAACCTTCGTATGCCAGGCGTTAATGCTGCTATTGGTGCCGCACAGCTAGAATACTTCGATAAGATTATTGAAAACAAACGCGAAACAGCACAAATGTATAAAAAATTCTTTGCAGAACTTGGAATTCCATTTGTTACTGAAACTGAAAATAGCCGTGCAAATTACTGGCTCAATGCTATCTTCTTAAAAGACCGTGCTGAACGAGAAGAATTTCTTGAATTCACTAATTCAAATGGTGTTCAGACTCGCCCAATTTGGACATTGATGTATAAAATGCCACCATACGAAAAATGTGAGCGAACAAATATGACAAATGCAGAATGGTTGGAAGATCATTTGGTAAATATTCCAAGTAGTGTAAGAACAAGTTTATAAGGAAATAATAATGCAAGATAATATTTTACCTTTAATTGGGCGTACTGCGCCTTTATTTGAAAAAGACATTTCTGTAAATGAAGCATATTTGAGTGAAACTGTACGCAACTCTCGCTTTCTCGTAATTGGTGGTGCTGGAACAATTGGTTCTGCAATCTGCCGTGAGCTTTTTGCTCGTAATCCAAAAGTTCTTCATGTTGTAGACATTAGCGAAAACAACATGGTTGAACTTGTTCGAGATATTCGCTCAAGTGTTGGTTATGGCGACGGTGAGTTTGCAACTTTTGCATTGGATTGTGGAAGTGAAATTTTCCGAGCATTTATTAATGAACAGAAAAAACGCATTGGTGGTTATGACTATGTATTTAATACAAGTGCGCTTAAGCATGTAAGAAGCGAAAAAGATCCTTACACTCTTATGCGAATGATAGATACAAATATCTTTAATACTGACAGTACAATGCTCATGGCAAAAGAGTGTGGTGCTAAAAAGTATTTCTGTGTATCAACAGATAAGGCCGCAAACCCTGTAAATATGATGGGTGCCAGCAAGCGCATTATGGAGTTCTTTTTGAACCGTCGTTCTGTTGAAATGCCTGTAAGTACTGCACGTTTTGCTAATGTTGCTTTTAGTGATGGCAGCCTGCTTTATGGCTTTAATCGCCGTCTGGATAAGAACCAGCCTTTGAGTGCTCCAAATGATGTTCGCCGCTACTTTGTTACTCCAAAAGAAGCCGGCCAGCTTTGTGTTATGTCCTGTCTGCTTGGCGAAAACCGCGACGTATTCTTTCCAAAACTTGACCACGATTTGAATCTGGTAACCTTTAGCAGTATTGCAGAAAAATATCTTCGCAATCTTGGCTACGAACCTGTTCAATGTGCCACCGAAGACGAAGCCCGAAGCCGCGTGAACGAACTTAAAGCAAAGCATCAGTACCCTGTATACTTTTTTAAGAGCGACACCACCGGTGAAAAAGACTTTGAAGAGTTCTACACCGACAAAGAAACTTTAGTAATGGACAAGTTTGAATCGCTTGGTATTATCAAAAATCCTGTAGACTACGACGAGACCAAACTCCTGAAGTTTACTCAGACCATTGCCGAACTCAAGCAAAAAGGCGACTGGACCCGTGGAGACCTTATAGACCTTTTTAACTGGATGATACCAAACTTTAACCATAAAGAAACTGGTAAGTTCCTTGATGGAAGAATGTAAACGTATTTTTTTTTAATTAAAAACTGTCAGTAAACTGCTGGCAGTTTTTTTATTTTAAAGAGTCTTTCCGGGGGCGTTACGGGGGTGTAACCCCCGTTGGAAAGGGTAGCGGAAGACCGTTTGTAACGGACTGCAGCGAGGGGAATGCTTTCCCCCCCTAACTTCTTAACAATTTCTCATATCCCCTATATAATATCATTATGAAAATAATACCAATCATCCTTAGTGGCGGTGCCGGGACCCGCTTATGGCCTCTTTCCTGGGGCGATCATCCAAAACAGTTTTTGCCTCTTGTTACTGAACATACTATGATTCAAGAGACTTTGCTTCGTCTTAAGGGGCTTGATATTGGCAGGCCTATTATTTCTTGTGGAGAAGGGCACAGGTTTATGGTGGCTCAGCAGATTGGGGAGGTTATGGAGGAGATGGCCCTTCGACAGGCTCAGGGACCACAGATTCTTCTTGAACCTATGGCAAAAAATACGGCTCCTGCAATTGCGGCGGCTTGTTGTGCGGCTATGAAACAAGATGAGGATGCTATTGTTATTGTTTTGCCAAGTGATCATGTAATTAAGAATGGTGATACTTATAGGGAAGCTGTTGTAAAGGCTGCAGAACAGGCAGAAAAAGGATATTTGGTTACCTTTGGAATTGTGCCGACATTCCCGGCTACTGGGTATGGTTATATTAAAGGGGGTGAGGTTGGTGAAGGTGGCCCTTCGACAGGCTCAGGGACCCCTCATGGTGTTATGCCGTTGGAAAAATTTGTGGAAAAGCCGGATCTTAAAACTGCACAGGAATATCTTGATACTGGGGTTTATTACTGGAATAGCGGTATGTTTGTATTTAAGGCAAAAAACTTTTTGGAAGAGCTGGCAAACTTTGAACCACAGATGGCCCAACTTTCTAAAGAATCCTTTGAAAAAGCAAAAGTAGAAAGTGATTATATCTGGCTTGATAAAAACTCTTTTGAACAGATAAAAGGCAACTCTATCGACTACGCCGTTATGGAAAAAACAAAAAAAGGCATGATTGTAAAACTCAACGCCGGTTGGGATGATGTTGGTTCCTGGTCTGCCCTTTACGACATCAGCAAAAAAGATGCCAACATGAACGTTATCAAAGGTGATGACATTATTGCCTTAGACACAACCTCTTCCTACATCCGCGGCGGCAAACGAACTATTGCAACAATAGGCCTTGATAATATTGTAATTGTCGACAGTGATGATGCACTTCTTGTTGCTGCTAAAGGTAAGATTCAGGATGTAAAGAAGGTTGCGGAGGAGATAAAGGGGAGAGGGAAGTAACCTTAAAGTGCTTTGACATAATCTGAAGGCACAGAGTGCTTAAAAATTAGGCGATGTTCGGTAAATGGACATTGCCTTTTTTTTTAACTTTTTTTGATTGTTGTTAGTGCCAGTAGAAAATCGCCACTCGAGAGTGACAGTCGGAAATGACCAAAAACTGACAAACGAAAAAAGCCATTATCAACTTCGTTCAGAAGTCCTAAAATGATATTTGACCAAAAATCTCATCGAAGGAGAACTATGTGATTATTTCACGCGTTTAGCGCCATCAATACACAGTTAAGCTCCACCAAAATCCAGAAAAGCGTCGATGTTTGACCAGAAACTTTGTCAGGGAGGAATATGAAAAATGATAATGACTCAAGAGTCAGTTTAACACAAGCGCTGTAAGGTTGATTCATTTTTTTATTGACGAATAATTATTTATATTAATATATTTATACATTAGATGGTTATATGAACTATCTTTGATTTTGTAAAAAGGAGGTTAGTGTATTTTTCTAACTGGGGTGATTATAGAAATCGTTCTCAGTTTTTTGTTGGCTTGTAAGTTTCCTAGCTTACAAAGTTTCCTCATTTTTTTGTTGATTGGTTTATTTTTGAAGATATACGAATTTGTGTATCACGAATTAATTTGACTTTAGTTTATTGTAACGACTGTTTGTATTGTATTTTTGATATTTAAGAGAGGATAAATAAAATGGAATTTGAAAAACAAATACTTGATTTTTTGGCCAATCATAATGATGGCGAGTATAGGAGTGCTCCAATTCTTTTTGCAGATTTTATTAAGGCACATGTCGAATATATTGATTATCAACGACAGATTAATGAAGCACTTAACAGATGCTTTGAACTTGGATATATAAAAAACCGTGAAAGTCCAAGTTATTTTATTTACTTAACAGAATTAGGAAGAGCAGAACTCCTGGAGGCTTAATTATGAAAAAAATTGATGTAAATTTGAATGGTTATAAGTGGGATAGAGATTCTTTTCCTACCAAGAGTGGTCTTTATGTGATTTATACAACGAAGAAAAAAATCAATGGAAAGTATGGTGTTGATGAATTGGTATATGTTGGAATATCAAATGATATTGACAGACGTATAAAAGAACATGCATCTACTGATTATCCAAGTAACAATAAGTATGCTTATAGTTATTCAGAATTATCTGAATATGAATCAAAACTTGCAGAAGCTGCAATTGTTTCCAAATGTAAACCAAAAGGAAATCAGGAATATATTAATGGTTATCCAGACGATTTTGATAGAGTGCAACTAAATATTTCCGGTGACCATAAAGGCATTCCAGATATCATAACTATCAAGTAAGTTTTAATTAATGAACCAATCAACAAATAGTATATAATCATGTCGTTACATCAGTTTCTGACTAAAATCGCCTCTTTGTCGGGATAAAAGTCAGAAACTGACTATTGTCTCTATTTCAAATACGAATAGGAGTCGAAAAATTTGAAGAAATTAGAAAATACTTGACACTTTGTTGTATGTACTATACGTTTTACATAGTATTATTTGAGAGGGAAAAAGATTTGCTTAAATTTGTTCAGGTTAGGCGATAATTAATTAGAATAAGTTTTAATAAATAATCTAATCATGCAAGAGACTGAAAATAAGAATAACAAAGAATCAGCATATAAGAAGGCTCTTTTAAAATCTGGGCTTCCATTCGAATACGAGGTTTGTAATTATCTGCGAAAAAACGGATTTATTGTTGATTTTGAATATCCATATATAAAAGAAGATGAAAACGGAACTCAAAAAGAGTTTTCCTACGATTTAGATGCTTCTTATAGTACTATAGGCTATTACTTGGATTTTCAAATTGAATGTAAATATAAAATGGAGCCGGATACTATCTGGTGTTTTTTACCAAATGAAACTGCTTATATGTTGGATATTAATACGACATCGTTTATTCATGAAGTTGATGCTTTTTCAGATAAAAAAGATTTACTATACCATACATCAGATTTTCCTTCTTTAGCTCCTATTTGTACTAAAGGTGTGGAAATATATGGTAAAGACCAAGCTAACGAAAAAACTATTGTACAAGCAGCATATCAATTGTCATGTTCTTTTACAGAAAAGATAATTGATGATTTTTATCATGAAATTAATTTATTATTAGTCAAAGATACAATTTTCTATCAGATTCCAATAATTGTAACAAATGCAAATTTATATCTTTTAAAAAAAGATATAACCACAGACGAAATTAAACAATCAGATAATATAGAAAGTATTGCACAGAATTATAATATACTTTTATATACACCACATATAGATTTGATTCAGAAAAATAATAATTTCCAAAATCTATATTCCTTTCTTTTAAACTTACCTCAAAAAACTATAGAAGATAAATTTAAAACCTTTACAAACGATATTCATCATTTTTCAGAAGTCCAATCCGAACTTCCTAGATTGATAGCGATTGTTCACTGGGATGAAGAGGGTAAAAATTTGCAAGAATTAATTGATTATGTAAAAAAATATGTTTGGCCTACACAGGAGATAAAAGATATGATTCTGGAAAAAGCAAAAGAAAGGGAAGAACGGATTAAAAAGTTTAGGCAAAAGAAGTAGGTTTTTAGTATAATCTCAATAAGATTTTCTATGTTGGCACCTGTTGAGGACATTCATCTTCCTGAAAGTGATAGCCTAAATTATATTGTTTCGATATTCAGAATAACGCGAAAGTCAGTCGTCTGTGGATTGCATCCGAAACAGCAGGTCTTTTTTGGTCACCCATGAAATCTCTCTAGTTATCTGCAGGATACTGACAGGTAACAAACGTTGAAGTACCACAATAGTCCTTTCGTTTTATCAACTGTAACAGAATCAATATTCATTTCTCAGCTGTGTGCGTTATTAGAAAATCATTAAGAGGGAGAACTTGTGTTTTTCCAATGGAATTTCTGCGGCAAACTTTTTGGACGATTCATTGTAAATTACTAGCTACGCTTTGTCAGGGGGATTGTCTTAAGGAATAGAAAATAAAAGTTATTATGAACGGTATGTGTATAACAGACTGAGTGGTTATGTTATTCCTATTTGAAAAAAAATTAAAATATGTTAGAATTGCGTAAAAGATTATACTAGAGTTAGAATATAAAAGCTGTTATTGATGTATTATAAATTACGAGAGTTAAGAAATATTTAAAGGGATAAAACTGTTATATGAAAAAGAATAACTATTTTATTGTTTTTATATGTACTCTGATTTTTGTTATAGTTGAGTTTACGGTTTTACAAATTATGCTAAAAACAACACGTGTGTTCCCCAAAACTGAAATTATTTTAAAAATTCAAGATGATTCTATTGGCGATTTTGAATTACCTGTAAAGATTTCAGATGAATCAATTCAAGAACTAAAGAACGCTTTATCAGAAACATCCATAAATAATAATCAAGATAAACTTTTGGAAAGTTTTGATAAAGAGCGTACATTTTATATAAATTTTATTACAATTATTTCAATTGTTCTATCAATTTTTGGTATTGCCCCGGTGATTTACGGAATTTTTGAAAAAAATGAGAATATAAAATTGAGAGATGAACTTGAGAATCTAAAAGATGAGTATGGTTTACGCTTAGACAAGATTAGACAAAAGAGTTTATTTGATTGGTTTATTGATAAAACGAATGCGCTAAAAGCGGATTATAATCTGGTTTTTGATGATTCAAGCTCTGTAAAGGATGAAAATGATTTTTATAAATTTATTTTATTTTATTTTATAAAAATGATAAGAGAAATAAATATTGATTTGTTAGATGAATCAAATATACAAACTCTTGCAATTGAATTAACAAATTTTATGCATTCTATAATTCTATATTCAACGAAAAGATATGATTGTAAGTTTGAACAAATTCCTAATACACTAGCATATTCTATAAAAAATAATGAAATATTCAATAATATGTTTATTAATCTGCAATCTGTATTGCCTGAAGAAAAATTTGAAAAACTTATAGATGCACTTAAAAGTCTCCCAAATACAAAATTTGATTATTCTGATTATTGATGTAATGAGAACACAAGTATTTTAAGGTTTGGATATGAAAGAACAGGAACTAAAAGAATTTATCGCAAAATATTATTCTCGTGAAAATGAAAGCTGCGAATGGAAAGAATTCAAGGAATTAAAACATGCTGTATCTGGAAAAGATATGGATGATATTATTTCTTATGTTTCTGCTCTTTCTAATATGAATGGCGGAACTCTTATTGTAGGCGTTAAAGATAAGTCGCTTGATATAATAGGTATTCAAGATTTTTATAATTATACTCCCGAGAATTTGAAATTTCGTGTTTTAAATTTGTGTACAAATTTGCCGTCTGAGAATTTCTATGTTGACGAGTATGTTACTGAAGATACAAAAAAGACAGTCTGGATTATTCATGTTCCAAAACATCATCCTAGAAAAGCTGTTATTGCACATACGAAAGCCTACATGAGAATTGGGGATTCTCTTGTTGTAATGAGTGAAGAACGGCACAATAAGATTCTTCATGAACTTATTATAGATGACGATTGGAGCGCAAAGGTTATCCCTGAAGCTACTGTAAATGATTTAGATAAAGAAGCTATTGAAAAAGCTCGTAAAGAATTTAAAAAAAGAAATCCAAAATATGCCGAAGAAATGGAATCATGGGATGATGAAAAATTTTTGAATAAAGCAAAACTATTAATTCAAGGAAAAGTAACGCGAACAGCAATTCTTCTTTTAGGAAAAGAAGAATCTGAACACTTTATTAATCCTTCTGTAATGAAAATTCGATGGTCATTAAAAACTCATACAAATGAAAATAAAGATTATGCAATTTTCTCTATTCCGATGATTATGGCTGTTGATGCACTTTTAGCAAAAATCAGAAATGTTAGAATGGTTTCGATTAGGCCTGGTACACTTTTTCCTGATGAAATGATGAGGTATGATCCATTTACAATACGTGAACCCTTGAATAACTGTATAGCACACCAAGATTATACAATGAGTGCAAGAATTGAAGTTGTTGAGTACGAAGATGAAAAATTAATTTTTAGGAATGCTGGTACATTTATTCCAAATTCTGTTGAAAGAGTAGTTATGAATGATTGTCCTGAATCTGTATACAGGAATCCTTTCTTAGTTGAAGCAATGCGGAATCTTGGAATGATAGAAACACAAGGTGGTGGAATAAGAAAACTTTATTTACAGCAACAAAAAAGATGTTTTCCTATGCCAGATTACAATTTTGAAGAAAACTACGTAAAAGTTGAAATAGTTGGAAATGTTATTGATGAAAATTTCGCCAAAGCAATTTTGAAAAATAATGATTTATCTTTAGTTGAGGTAATGGCATTGGATAAAATTCAAAAGAAAAAAGAAATCTCGGAGTTTGAAATTAAAATACTCAAGAAACGCAATCTTATAGAGGGACGAAAACCAAATTTCTATATTGCAGCAGAAATTGCAAAAAACACAAAAGATAGTAAATTAATGGCTTCATATATCAGAAACCGAGCGTTTGATGATGATGTATACAAACAGCAAATTCTTGCATATTTGGAAAAATATGGTAAAGCTAACAGGAGGCAAATTCAAGAACTTATAGGCAAGCATTTACCAGAGATTCTTACAGAAGATAAAAAATACAATAAGATCAAGAATATTTTGCAATCAATGCGTACAGCCGGTCTAATTAATGTAGACAAAGATAAAAATTGGTATAAATTGTAAATTAGACGAGATTTAGACGGGATTTAGACGGGATTTAGACGGGATTTAGACGAGATTTAGACGGGATTTAGACGAGATTTAGACGAGATTTAGACGAGATTTAGACGAGATTTAGACGAGATTTGTGAAATAGTTTTTCAGGGGCATTGCGGGGCTCTCCCCGCTAGAAAGGGTAGCGGAAGACCGTTTTAACGGGCTGCAGCGAGGGAAAGACTTTTCCCTCTTTTTATCACCAAAGGCAAACTTAAAACTATAAAAAAGTTGTCGTTTTAACATCATTTAAAAGATAAAATTAACAATAATCATATAAGAGAACAAAAATGGTATTTGAGTTTAATACATGTAAATTATCAGACGGCACCGAAGTAAAGGGCCTTTACGAAATCCAGCCAAAAATCTTTGGTGATTCTCGTGGTTATTTTTTAGAAACCTACAGCGAGCGCGACTTTTTTGCTGCAGGGCTTACTATGAAGTTTGTGCAGGATAATCAGTCAAAATCTTCAAAAGGAGTTTTGCGTGGTTTGCACTTTCAGACTCAGCACCCTCAAGGAAAACTTGTTCGCGCTTTGCAGGGTAAGGTTTATGATGTTGCTGTAGACCTGCGTAATGGCTCCGAAACCTTTGGCAAATATTACGGCGTAATCCTTGATTCCGAAAAACAGAATATGTTCTATATTCCCGAAGGCTTTGCCCACGGCTTTTACGTTCTTTCTGAAGAAGCCATCTTCACCTACAAATGCACCGACTTCTACGATCCAAAAGGAGAGGGCGGCCTGATGTGGAATGACCCCGCTATTGGCATTGACTGGAAGGCTGTTGCACCTGATGTGAATCCGCTTTTGAGCGAGAAAGATGGTAAGCAACCGGCATTTGATAAAGATAAGAATTATTTTGATTTGAATGGGAAGTGGGTGGGGTAGTAGATATTAAATAACTTAAGCAATGCAAGGAACTCTGTTTTAGATTGCAGAGTTCCTTTTTTGTTTTTAACCTAGATTGTTTGAAGTACTTTTGTCAGGATTACTAACTGGTGTTTCTATTCCATTGATAGTTCTGACATGGTATTTTGGGTAATCACCGTTTTTTATCTCTTTAACAAATTTTTGTCGAGACATATCTTTGTTCTTGTAATTATCATGGAAGGTTTTATTTCTTCCTGTTGATGTTTCACTTGTTACAGTAATTCTTTTGCCCATTTTTTGTTTCCCCTAATATTTAATTTAATCAAGAATTATATAAATGACAAATTCATACAATTTAATTCAGCATTTATAAACAGTTTATTTAAATTTACTCAATTACTATAGTTTGTTTTATAATTTGCAGGATTAGAATTAATTATTTCTTTCCACTTTTTTTCATTATTTCTTAAAAATCTAACACCTTTTGGGTCATGAATAATAACAGTTTGTTCATTTATGATTTCTTTAAGAAATCCGTTATCGGAAATATATTTTATTCTTTCATTTCCAATATTTCCAAAATAATGTTTTAGTTTATTACTTATAAGTATTGTGTTGAAAAGCGGAAATGTTTTTTTAATTCTTTGAATGTTTTCAGAAATATTCTCTTCTATAGGAAAATGTAAACTTAGAATAATTAATAAAACCGATTTATACCAATGACAACTCATCGCTTGAAAATATCCAGCTATTGATGAATGCGAATCAACATATATTTCTTTTGGACCAATAGTATATTTATGAAATCTCAAAAGAGAAGAGTTAATCTGAATAGTTCGTGAAATGTTTCTCTTGTTATTACAGTTGCATTTATCAAGTATTATATCTATTAGTTCTAATATATTTTTGCTAACATTTGTTTTCGGTAATATTTTGCTAGAATTAACAACGTTAATATAATTTGAAGAATTATAGATTACATTGTTTTTATAAAATGAATGGGAAATAGAATAGTTTTCAAATAACTCACTTGAAACAATTCGTATCTGCGAATTGAAAAGTAAACACATTTTTTCAGTCAAAAGGTTAGATCTGGATTGTATATGGTTCCATCCGATATGCATGTCGTATATATTGGTTATTACCCCAATATATGGTGATAGGATATTTGTTAAGTGAGTAATTTGACCTGGATAATATAACCCAACTTCGGTAATTAAGAATTGCGTTCTTGTTTCTAGTTTGTTAAAAACAAAATCTGCAAGAGTAAGTGGTGTAAGACGTTTGACATCGATTAATTGGGAAGACTCGATTAATAACGATATTATTCTTGCTAATGTCGTTTTTCCTACACTTCCTGTAATTGCAATAACTTTTGTATTAAGATATCCAAGATGTTCTTTTACTAAAAGTTCTATGAATAAATTAACAGAATTGACTAAAATATAATAGTTTTTACGGGAGGCTAATAGACGAATATCATCTATAACAAATATCCAGTTATCTTTGATTTTGGAAAGTCTTTTAACTAATATAGATCGATTGGTTTTAGAAGTATACCATCGTTGGTCATTAGTATTTGTTGAAAAGAAAAGAATAAACTCTGAATCATAATCAGGAGGACCAATAATGCTTGCCTTGTAGAAATCTGTTTTATTTGGAATGTTATATGAAATTACATGTTTACTGTTGATAATATTTTGTATATTGATTTCCATAATTGTAAATTATCCTTAAGCTAGGTTACGGTATGAATAAATACAAAGTAATATGTAAAACCTATGTCAGTTGGTAACGTACGAGAATATTCCTCTATAAAATATTTTACTTTTGGTGAAAGAATATCTGTAGTGAAATTTATATTAAATTTTTCTGAAGTAATTAGAGAAAACAAAACATCTGACTTATTTCTATTAATGAAAATCTTAATAAAAGGAAAAACTTTTGTGTTTGTTAATGTGATTTCTCTTTCGACGAGTACATATTTAATATTTAAGTAATCTAATATATGTGTAATTTTATATTGGTATCGCCCAATAGATAGATTATCAAGTTTTCTGTTAAAAAAATAATTTATAGAATAAATAAGAAATGCTATATATTCAAATGTACGCCAAATAACATTTCTATTATATGTCTCAATTGCTATGATAGCGGATTCAATTTTTGTGAAAGTGTTATAAGGTTTATTACGAAGTAATTTTATATAGTTCTTTTTAATTGACAATAGAATTTCTTTTTCTTTGTTATTTATCTTCATTTTCTATAATAACTTTATTTTTTTCATCATCGACAATTTTTTGGTATTTTTTCATTAAAACTCGGAATATTGTTGCGAAAAACCAAGCAATTATAGCTACGATAAGTCCACTGATAGTATTGGATACAATTCCTTGTACAAAAGGAGTCCAATTTGAATATGCTTGAATAATTTTTGAGAAAAATACTCCAAATTGAACTCCCTTTATTGTTTTTCCGATTAAGAAACCTAATAAAGAAAATGAAATATATGATAGAATATAGAAAAAATATATGAGATATAAAACTTTTATTTTTCTTTTTGCTTCCCAGGAAAGTAATTCATCGCCACTAAGAATTACAGGCCATACAACTAAAAAGGATGAAAAAAAGCCAAATAAAATCGTTATATCTAATCCATTTTCATTAAATAGTAAACCTATGATTATGCTTATTAATATAGGTGGAATAAATTTTGTTAATAATCCAGAAATTGAAATATCATCTTGTTCAGTTACAACTAGTTGACCTAAAGAAAAATAATACTTGGGAAATTTTGTTTTAATGATATGTATTATAAAAGTATTGAAAAATGAAAATCCTAAGCTAAGGGAGACTAACACAATTATATTCATTAGGTTTCCTCCTTAATAATTTACGCCTAATTGTAAACTGTAAATTAAAACAAAGAAAGTATTGATTTGCATATTGTTTTAATCTTGAAATCGAACCGGAAACGTTTTTTTATTCCTTTACAATTGTAAAATAACTATATCATTTATGTGAGTTTATTTCTATATACGGTGTGATATTTCATTTTTTATAGACAAAAAAATAATCCTTATATCTTCTTGAACTCTTGTTAGAGAAGTGTTAGTGTAAAATTTAATTATAGAAGAATAAAAAAACTAGACTGTTATATAAATAAATTAATTTTATAAAAATGAATTAGGAGATAATAAATGGAAGTAAAAACTGCGTTAGTAAAATATGTTTTTTTAGATATTGTTAAGTATTCACACGAAAGAACTGTTGAAGCTCAATCAGATATTATTACTACATTAAATAACATTGTGAAAAAGACAGTAAAGCCCTTTAATCTTAATAATAAGAATTTGATTTTTTTACCAACTGGGGATGGTGTTTGTATTTGTATAATTAATATAATTGATCCATATGATATTCATTTACAAATTGCGATTAAAATACTGCAAGAATTATACAATTATAATAATCAACAAGTTGATATGAGAAGACAATTTAATTTGCGTATTGGTATAAATGAAAATTATGATAATATTATAAATGATATCAATGGAAATACTAATGTAGCGGGCGCTGGAATTAATTTTGCGCAACGTATAATGGGTATGGCTGAAGATAATCAAATCTTCATAGGAAAGTCAGTTTTTGAGAAATTAGTTCAACGCGAAAAATATAACGACAAATTTCATATACAAACACAACAGATTAAACATGGTATTTCTTATACTGCCTATCAATATATTGATGATTCGCTTCCATTTGTTAGTGGTTTAAAAAAAGACCTTCCTGTCGAAAATCACATAGAAGAAAGCATTCCAAAACAAATTGCTGTTTATAGGTTTTTCGCTAAATATTTTGAAGAAGGTATTATTACACACTCTGGTCATGGAGTGAATAATTATGCATTAAAAGTTCTATTATATTTTATGACAGACGATTATATGAAATACGATTCTCTTGATGAACTTGAAAGGAAAAAATGGGAATCCAAAATATTTAAGGATACCGTTGATAGTTTTGATAAGGCATATAATTTAATTTCAGAAGCATTTATATGGCTAGTTTTTGATGTATGTGATTATTATAAGGAAAAACTGTGTCTTTATAAATGGAAGAAGTTATTCAAAAATGATTATTTATTATCGAATAAGAATCTTGATAAAAAAGTAAAAAGTGAGTGGCCCCATTTATATAAAGAAATGGATACGTATTTGCCATTAATGTATCCTTGGTTAAAAAACAATGTTAAGAAGTTTTCTTAATACAAATACAAAATTATTATTTCTTACGTAGAGGTTAGTGGCATATCTTGGTCTAATATCGACATGGTATTAGAGTCCGATTAAATTAGCCATATGGCTTTTTTCGCCTGACCCGAACATCGATATTATATCTCCCGGTCTTGGCATAATCTAACTTGCTCGTAACTTGCTTATGAAGTCTACGAACTAACAAAATAGAGTTAATTTTCGTAAGAAATAGTGTAAAACGACACTAAATAGAGAATTTTTAACAATAATTATGTGAATTCTTATTTGCTTGCCATTTGCTTCGCAAACATCGCGGGGGGGTGCATTATAATAAAAGTATGCCAAGCAGGCGTTGCGGGCGGCGTTTGAGGCGGAGGGCGGGGCTCCATCCTCCTTTTTTCTTCTTGCAATCCTGTTAAAGAAATGTTACTGTAAAAATATGATATCAAAAGAACAGATAAATCAAATTATTGCTAACATTGAATTGGCAAGTAAAAATAATGATACCGATTTATTTTCAAGAACTCGTGATGTTTTTCAAGCGCGATTAGATACTTATGTTACAAGAACGAATCGTTTTCTTGAATCGGCTGTAATTGGAGAAATAGGTAATAACACTTTTGATCATAATCTTGATTATGATATGAATCATCAAAGAGGGGCTTATTTTTGTTATAATGATAATGGAGATAATGTAATTCTTGCTGATTTTGGAGAAGGAGTACGTAAAACTATCTCCAGAGTAAAAGCTGTGGCTGATGATTTAGAAGCTTTGCAACTTGTTTTTACAGAAAACATTTCAAGCCGAAGTTTGGAAAAGCGGGGTAATGGTCTGAAATTTGTTTCTAACTCTATGATAGAACAAGACTGGTCTATGTATTTTCAATCAGGCACAGCAGTGTGTTCAATAGACAAAAAACAGAGGATGTTCTATAATTCTGATATAGACATTATTGGTTGCCTTGTAATATTAGATTTTAGTGGAAAATAAAGTTTATGAATGTTCAAATAAAGAAATTTGGTGATGTTTTGATGTCTCGACCTGCGGGTAAGGATGCCTATTTATTGGCAGAATCGCATTTGTTTAGTTCTTTAGATAGTGATGAAGAAATAAGTCTTGATTTTGCCGATGTAAAGGTTCTGACTCCTTCCTGGGCTGATGAGTTTATAAGCGGAATCAAAAGTGCCCACAAAAATCTCTTGTCTTTTATTAATACTTCAAATCCTTCTGTTGAGGCTTCCTTGAAAACGGTATTGAATTAGCTTAATAAGGTATACTTTCTAAATCGTCCACAATCTGTGGACAATTTAAAACTTAGTCCTTAAAAAGTTCATAATAATACTTCATATGGCTCCACCCTTATTTGTCATTCAAATAAATGGGAAATGTAACAATCTTACTTGACAATAGTAGTTTTGTGCATTTTTTGTCGGTTAAAAAAAAATCTGGCAACAGATTTGTAAGACAACTCATACTTCTCCTGCTCCAGACCAAGTAGCAAAAATTAATGCTTTGCAAAAGCGTTTTTCGAAGGCTTATAAGAAATGATTGATTTATTAACTTATGAGAATCCTGAGAAGAAACGGGTAAGTTCTTGGATGGAAGAATGTAAAAAATATACTATGGGGCGTTGTACGTTCGCTACGCTCACTATCGAGTTTGCTTCGCAAACATCGCGGGGGTGTCCCCCGCTGGGTGGGTAGCCGAAAACGACGAAGTCGGTTGAGGCGAGGGAGGGGGCTCCTCCCTAAAAATAATTCAAGCCTGCTATTCTATCCAGATATTCTGCTTACAAACAAACTCTTCCCCTGGAGCCAATTCATTCATCCCAATTTTATTATCCCATATATGATCACAGTTTTCTGCGTCAGGAAGACCATGCCATGGTTCTATACAAACAAATTGAGGTGAACCTTTTGTATTTTGCCAGATCATGCAATAGGGGAATCCTTTTGTCTGGATTTTGATAATAGAACCATCAATGCGATTCCTTAATCCTACCCAGTTGGATGTGATGTTTGTAAAAAGATGTCCGTTTCCAAATCCTGTGCTTGTAACAGGAATTATACCAGGTTCTTTTTCTCCATAAAGCTTTGTTACTATGGTATTTTTATTCTCTTCTGTTAAAAGATAACAATCTGGTGTACAACACACTGCAGTTAACGGCACTTTCTTTTCGAACTCTACTACAAAATCTTCTGCCTTGCTTCCGTTCATGCTGAATGCTGCATGCGTTCCTACACCAAATTTAAAAGGCTTATCATCTGTATTTTTAACGGTAATTTTCCAGTCAATTCCTTTTTCTGTAAGCTTGTATTCTGTTTTTAAGCAGAATTCATAAGAAAATCGGTACAGTGTTTCTTCACTTTGTGTTAGTTCAAAAGCTGCACTGTCTTTTGTTTGAGAAGTACATTTCCATTCTAAATCCCGGGCAAACCCGTGGTTTCGTGTATATTCACATTTTTTACCGTCAATTATAAAATGGTTTCCATTACAACGGGCTACGAATGGAAATAGTATTGGAGCGTGGTTTCCCCATACAGCATTGTCTCCCTGCCAGATAATGTCTTTTCCGTCGCTTTTGCGAACAAGGTTCTGTAACTCGGCGCCTTTTGTTGAGATTTGGCTTGTAAAGTTGGTGTTTTCTAGGGTTATAAGCATTTAGAATTCCTTTTAAATGGATTATTAATATAATTATATTATTTGTGTTAATCATACACAATATAGGCAATATTAATTTTATAGGAAAAAAATGATATTGAAAGATTTTTTTAATAAATTATAATAATATCTTGAACATAGAATTCTATATTAAAGAGAACAAAAATGGTATTTGAGTTTAATACATGTAAATTATCAGACGGCACCGAAGTAAAGGGCCTTTACGAAATCCAGCCAAAAATCTTTGGTGATTCT